>OGLE01000240.1_pt1 | contig 55099 bp, 47 predicted proteins | sample 1572671 | NCBI WGS metagenome assembly OGLE01 (sample SAMEA2581923, study PRJEB24529) | metagenome | biome: Human gut stool | place: China | collected 2011 | reverse complement strand
TTCTGTCCGCGAGTGTAGATTTACCGTGATCAATATGGGCAATAATACAAAAATTGCGGATTTTGCTCTGATCTATTGACATATGTCCTCCTAATGCTTTCAATAACTCATCAAAGTTTATCAGATTTGTGAAATAAAGTCTATATTATTTTAACACTTTATCAAGTATATCTGCAAGTGGTTCCATTGCATTGTACGCCTCCTCCTTAGTATTTGTCTGCGCTCCCACCTCCACGAGCAACGATTTCGGACACAGATGCATATTATATCTGTAGCCCTTTAAGTATATGCGCCTTGCAAGCCCCGGATAATACTCATTTGCCATGAGCTGCAGCTGAAATGAAAACGCCAGATTGTCCCCCAGATACTCATTGGGCAGACTATTAATCGGTCCCCTTGCAGCAGTGCGGCACAGCCCGTTAAAAAACATAATCTGTGCCATAGGCTTTCCATCTATTGTGGCAGCAAGCCTTGTAGTCTCAGCCACTCCATCCCTGTGCAGGTCAATAACCACCTTTATAGACGGATTTTTCTCAATAATCTCTGTAATCTCAGGAAGTGAATTGGAATATGCATGGTCGCGGTCATTCACATCATACTGCCCCTTGTGATGCAGCACATTGTAGCCGTATTTTTCCCTCAAAAGTGATTCAAGCCTGTCACCCACTCCAACTACGGTCTCTGTCTCTGATGTATCAAGGGAATCACTGTACCCCTCCTGCGAATGTGTATGGTATATGAGTATATCAGGACCGTTGCCTGACTTTTCTATAGACATATCGCGCCCAAGCAAAGCCTCCTCACACAGCTCATCGGCTCCTATATATGTAGTCTTGTCCACCTGATAATAGTTTTTTACCAGATTGTCAAAGCTCATATCTACCTGCGGCATTTTCACGTTCTGCTGCTCCTTGAGCTCTGCCAGCTCACCGTTTTTTTCAGCTTCATCAACAAATGCCAGCTGGTCGGTATCCGGCAGCATATTGTTCCTGACACTTGCATTTTCATTTTCCATCGCAGCAAGCTCCTCATATGAGAGAATACCTCCTGCTGTATCCTCATCCTCCACAATACGCAGCTCCTTCTTTTTTGAATCATCACACTCCTTGTCAGAATATGTAAGGTGCGGAAATTTTTCTTCCACGAACTTCTTTCCCACACCATCACCGCAAAACAGCATAGACGCAATATATATAAATGCTATAAGCACAATCATTTTCTTCTTCACAATATCATCTCCCATCTAAAGCATCAGGCAGCCCCTGCTACATAAAGCTTATGCGGCTGGCTCTAATGATATTCGAAGCAATAAAATTATTCACTATAGTCATCATATTCATCGTTTGAGAAAGCCATATTTATGCCCTCAGACAAAAGCCCTGCCAGTCTCTTAACCGTCTCGTCAATATCCTTTGGCGTCACAAACATGCCGTTTAACTTAGGCGACATGAGCTTTGCGGTGTTCTCCCGGCTGGCATTTACCGCATCTGAAACAATAGTCACCGCATCAATGACTGTCGGAATACCAATTGCGATAACAGGCACTCCGAGATTGCCATGGTTGATACCATCCCTGTGGTTTCCTACCCCGCTTCCGGGCACTATTCCTGTATCCGTCAGCTGTATGGTACAGCCCAGCCTCTTTGTACTGCGTGCCGCAAGCGCATCAATTGTCACAACAAAATCAGGCTTCACCTCGCTCACCACACCCTTTATTATCTCAAGGCACTCCATGCCTGTCTGAGCCATCACGCCCGGCACCAGGCCGCACACACTATTTACATTCTCGTTGCTAAACGCATACCTGCCATATTCCTTTACTATATGGCGGGTGATAAACAAGCTGTCAACGCATCTTGGGCCAAGCGCATCAGGAGTTACATTTCTGTTTCCAAGCCCGACAACAAGCGCCGCATATATACGCTTGTCACAGACAGCCTTTACAAAGCTCTTAAGCTCTCTTGAAAGCTCCCTTGTCACAGCCTGACAGCACTCCTCATCTCCCTCGGACAGCATAGCAGCCTCAATTGTCACATATTTTCCTTTAGGACGGCCTGTAGCCCTGACTGCATTTTCTGAGTCAATTGTCACTACACTGACTATGATTCCATTATCCAGCTTTTTTTCAGAGAAATTCACACCTCTCATATCTGTGTTTGCCTTTTTAAGGCTCTCCTGCGTCTCAAGCGCCAGATCAGTTCTTGCACACCATTTATCAGCCGACAAATCAATACACCTCCCCTGTATGATATTCCAAAATCACATATATGTTAATTTTTTGCAATTTTTTTCAAAATATGTATTGACAGAGCAGAAAGGTTGACATATTATATTCTAGTATGTTTGTGCCAAAGCGTCCGTGTCTGTTTTGGCATACATTAGATTAAATATTTGGAGGTGTACGAGTTGGCTAACATTAAATCAGCAAAAAAGAGAATTTTAGTAACAGAAACTAAGGCTGCAAGAAATAAAGCAATCAAATCAGGAGTTAAGACAGCAATCAAGAAGGTTGAGGCTGCTGTAGCTGCAAATGATAAGGCTGCTGCTGAGGCTGCATTAAAGGATGCAACTTCTGCTATCGCAAGCGCTGGTTCAAAGGGTATCTTCCACAAGAACAACGCAGCCAGAAAAGTATCTCGTTTAACAAAGCTTGTTAACGGATTAGCTTAATTACTATATAGCAATAAATAATAAACCCATCGGTGCCGTCATACCGATGGGTTTTTTTATTTGCTTTTTTGTATATTTGCGTTATATCATTTACTGCCTGTCGCATGAGTGCCGGTCATATCTGCAGAGTACTGCACTATAAAAAGCTCCACAGCCATCTGGTCATTCATCCTGCCGGTCTTCACAGCCTCCTCATATGCCACACCGTCTCTCACAGCCCTCTTTAAATCATCCAGCGAATATGCCCTGCACTGCGCCTGATATTTGCGCACCGCCCACTCCGGGCATCCGGCCTTCGATGCTATATCCTTGTTGCCAAAGCCTTTATTTGTCATGGCTTTCACATTCATCAGTATATTGAACTGGCGCGATATAAGATACATAATACGCATGGCAGGCTCCTTAAGTGCCAGCAGATCGTAATACAGCTCAAGCGCACGCTTTTGTTTGTGTGATGCAATCGCATCAACCATCTCAAACACCTTGTTTGTGATCTGCTCTGTCGTTACAGCCTCAACATCCGAAAGCTCAATCACGTCCTTGTCCATGCAGTAGCACAGCAGCTTCTCAAGCTCCTTGTCGATATTTTCCATATCTGTGCCGGTTTTTTCTATAAAGCTGTTGTAGGCAGCCTGGCTCATTCCCTTTCCATCTTTTCTAATCCTCATTCCTATCCATCTGGCAAGTGTCTCATCCGTCTGTTCCTTGAACTCCACAGGATTACCGCACTTGGCTGCCGCCTTATAAAGCTTTGAGCGCTTATCAACGCTCTCCTCAACAAATATAAAGTGCGTGCTCTCAGGTGAATCCTTTAAATACTCTCCAAGCTCATCGCCTGCCTTTGAAAAAATGCCTGCATCCTCTATAAGAATCACTCTTTTATCCGCAAAAAACGGAAGTGTCTCCGCCAGGTCAATTATCTCCTTCTGGTTGATTCCATCTCCCTCAAACGATGAAAAGTTCATGCTGTCGCCCTCACTGACCATAGCCTTTATGAGCTTGTCCCTGTACTGTTTTATGAGGTATCTCTCCTGTCCATACAGCAGATAAACCTTTTTGAAATCTCCTGCTTTTATATCATTGTCTATTGTTTTCATATATAGCACTCTCTTTATACTTAATCTGACCACTTTGCATTGTGTATAAAATTCGGCACTTTGCATCCATAAGCCTATCCATGGCTTCATCAGCCGGATGTCCATAGCGGTTTTCTGCCGCGCATGATACCGCAGCCCACCTTGGGCTTAAAGCCTCAATCCAGTCTGCAGAGCTTGAATACCTGGAACCATGATGATTTGCCTTGTAAAAATCCACAGAAAGCTCATCCCCATACTCATTAACAAGCTTCTTTTCTACCTCAGATGATATATCTCCGCCGAAAATACCACTAAACCTGCCATCCGTGAGCTTCAGCACAAGACACATATCGTTTCTGTCTAAGGCTGTATCAGCGGGACCCGGATACAGGCACATGATACCATCAGCTTCTTCATTTGCAGTACTGCGCAAACCTGATGCATCATTTATTTCAATCGAATCCCCCTTTGACATAAGGCATATATCAATTCCTGCTTCCTTAGCTTTAAAAAGCAGCTCCTCCATAGCTTCCTCTTTAGCCGCTGCTTCTGCCACAACTATATGCTCTATAGTATACCCACTGTCTATCACCTCAGACAATCCGCTTATATGATCACTGTCTGCATGTGAAACAAACCAGTATGATATACCCTGTATGCCGTTATACTTAAGAAACGGCATAATCACATTCTCGCCAAGCTGTTTTCGGTCAGAGCTTCCTCCATCAATAAAGATGCATGTGCCTGACTCAAAGCGGTAAAATATGCCATCACCCTGCCCCACATCAAGTATATCAAGCTGCGCAGCAGTTTTTGGCTTCACAAGCAAAATTGCAATCAGGACTGCTGTACACACCACTCTTTGGACACTGTAAAGTATTTGGCCTTTTTCTTTTAAGCCACACTCTATGGCACGTTTTTTAAGCGAAAATGCCACCAAAAAGCCACTCATAACAGCATAAAAAAGGAAAATCCTGTATCCATCAGGAGCTCCTGTGATAACCGATGCCCCCGGAAGCTTCATGACAAGTCCACAAAGCACCTCATAAAGCTTTAACACCGCAAATGCAGGAAACACCAGCAGTTTGCCGGGCATCACGCCAAAGCAGCCTGCGGCAGACGCAAGCAGACCCGAAATAAATACGACAGGTAAAGCCGGTATCACAATGAGATTTACAAACACCGCAAAAAGAGGCAACTCATAATAATTCATAGCCACAACCGGAAGCATCGGAAGCTGTATGGATACTGATGCCCAGAATTTCTCACCCTTAGGCTCACTCATCAAAGGCGTCACAATACCTATAGCAAGTATTGCCCCTACCGAGAACACAAATCCGGCATATCCCAAAACCATAGGATTGTCCCAGAGCAGGTAAATGACCATGATGCCAAGAGAATTTAGCATATCTGTGCATCTGCCTAAAGCCGCCGCAAGCATTGTAAGTATGAACATCCCCACGGCACGCCTTGTGGACACGGCATTTCCTGTCATAACAGCATAGCTTAGTATAAGTGCCGCAGAACAGACAAATGCCGCTGTATAGCTCACCCTTCTTTTTCTGAGAAGCTTGTAAAAGGCCATGCCAACTATAGAAATATGAAGTCCGGAAATAGCCAGTATATGTGAAATACCGCTGACCTGGTATAAATCCTTTATCTCATCATCCAGATACGACTTGTCTCCAAGCAGCATGGACGAAAGCACTCCTGCCGTCGTCTCATCAGTCACCTTAAGAAGTGACGCTGACAGCGTATCACGAAGCTTTTCAAGCCTATGGTAATACCATGCATGTTTACCGGTGCTTGTCTTAATATTGTCTGCCTTCACAGAAAAATCAATTCCCTGAGAGCGGTAAAAGCCCGCTCTGTCAAACTCTCCCTCATTGGTTGCAGACTTAAACAAGCCTATCTTGCCGTCAGCTTTCATATAATCGCCCAGATGTGCGCTTTTGCTGTCACAGTATACCACGACATCACCACAGGATATTTTTCTGCCAAAAGCCTTGCCGTCCTCAGGCTGCACCACACAGTCTGTCATATAATACCTGTATGAGAAATACTTGTATTCAGTTTTATAAATCTTCCCCCAGACGATGACAGATTTTTCATCTGTCATATACTGCATATAGCTGTCACGGTTTTCATCTACTGAAGCGTATCTGAATTGTGCTGTGGCAAAAACAGCTGATGATGTCAGGATAAGTAAAACAACTATGCGCCTGACACCGGAAAAGCCGCCCTTAGCTGCAATACACTCAGCTATTAAAGCCACAAGCAGTATGGCAAAGACCAGAAGTCCAAAGCCCCTGCCATACATACCGGAAACAGTTCCTGCAGTATAGACCAACGCAAATAAAAACATCGGTCTTTTACTAATGCTCTTCTCCTCCTAATCCAATCTATTCTATTTTTCAGTTTTTTCCGTAGAATCATCAGAATCCACTATATCTTTATTAAACTCATACATGTCGCTTAGCTTGTAATTATAAAGCAACATGCCGTCATTCTCACCATCAAGCGAGATTTGTACCTTGTCCACAGTATGCAGCGAGGTGAGTGAATTAACTATCGAATAAAGCACCACATCCTCTGTGAGGTTATTGTCAATAGTATTTCTGAACGAAGAATCAAAGTTCAGATAGCATATTCTGTCTGCCACAGACACATTGATAAGCTTTGTCGTGCCCGGGAGAGTTGCCTTAAGCTTTGAGCCCTTCGGTCCCTCTATAAGCTGCTCAACAACAAGCTTTTCAAGTGCTATGTTTGAGCTGTAATGTATCACTCTTGTCTGTTTTTCAAGCCCTGTACCATCCTTGTCAGCAAAATAAAGCGTGAGTGTCTCCTTCACACTTGTATTAATCTGCTCACCCGGATTCTCAACAAAATCATCAGCACCCATGCTGCCGACAATCTCATCATCCGAGTCCACAAGAGGAATACTGTTTACGGTAAATGTGACACATGAAATACTATCCAACTGTGTGAGCGTGCGTACCACAGACGCTCTCAAAAGCACCTCCTGCGCAGCTGTAAGGTCATAGTACTCCTTGCTGAAATCCACAGTACAGTTATAGTTTTTCTCCTCATGGCCTCTGACCACCACCTCATCCGGGATAGCCTTGCGAAGCCTAGAGTCCTCAGGCTTATCCTGCAGTCTTCCAAGAAGCTCATCCACCTGCTTGTCCACATCTGAGTTTTTGCTTCTAAGCACATATGACTCCGGCACACTGCTCGTAACATCCATATTCAGACAATACACCTCAACCGTATTGTCTGCTTTTTTCTTTGTGCAGCCCACCATGGAGAGCAGAATTGCCGCAGTAAGCATGAATATAATTATTCTTTTCACGTCAAGCCTCCTATGCAATATAGTTGAGCGGTATACGCACATCAAAGGTAGTGCCCTCTCCCACCACACTGTGAGCCTTTATAGCTCCCCTGTGCATAAGAATAGAGCTTCTTGTAATGGCAAGTCCCAGCCCCGTACCGCCAATCTCTCTCGAATGTGACTTGTCCACGCGGTAAAATCTCTCATAGATGTGCTCTAAGGACTCCTCCGGTATACCGATACCGTTGTCCTCCACCTTCAGATAGAAATACTGATGGTCTGCATTTAGGGATACATGCACATAGCCACCTGTCTCGTTGTCATTGTACTTGATGGCATTCTCGATGAGATTGGTGAAAGCAAGTGTCAGCTTCACCTCATCTATCTCTGCAGTTACCGGTCTGAAGCTCTCGAGTACAAGCTCCACCTGCTGCTTGTCAGCAATCGGCTGAAGTCTCTTCATAATCTGCTCGAGCAGGTCATTGATATTAACACTCTCGATATTCAGCGTGGCAGCCGACTTGTCCATCTTGACCAGTGATAACAGGTCATTTATTATCTTTGTCTCTCTGTCTATCTCACTTGTGATATCTCCCATGAACTCCCTGTACATCTCAATCGGAGCCTCATCACCCATGCTGTTGATGGAATCTGCGAGTACCTTCATGGAAGTAAGAGGTGTCTTGAGCTCGTGTGACACATTCGATACAAACTCCTGTCTGGACTCATCCATGACCTTCATTCCGCTCATCAGCTCATTAAAATTCCTGCTTATTATAGCAGTCTCCGCATAGTCATCTACATCCAGCTGTTCTTTTCCAAAACCATCCTTAATGTCTGATATCTCGTCAGAAAGCTTCTTCAGCGGAACAAAAAGGTGTAAAAGCACAAGCACGCCAAAAAAGAGTACCACCGCACCTGCGATAATTGCAACAGTCACTGCAATCTGTGTCAGATATGACATATTTAGTGATATATTGTCCGTCGACACACTTACAACAAGTGCTCCCTCTATCTTTGAATCCTTGTCGTTTGGATTGCTTATCGGAACAGAAAGCTCGATATAGTGATTTTTAGAATCATAGTTCGTAATCTCTGAAGCAGAGAAGGTCTTGATAACCTCCTCTGAGACAATAGTATTGCCATCATCTAAATTGTACGTATCCTTAATAATCTTAAAATGCTTGTCAACTATGAGCACACGGCCCTCATATATAGTAGTAAGAGTGTCAATCTGAGCATCAATATTGCTCAAGTCACTGCCATCCTTATCAAAGTATTTACTTGTGGATATCTTGTTTGCGAGAATCTTTGCCTGACTAAGCACTTCACTTTCGCGGATTGAAACCGCTCTGGACTCGTAGGTGTTAAGTATGCCGAAGCACAGCACCACCTCCGGTACCAGAACGAGAACAAAAATCATGAAAATCAGCCTGGATTTCAGACTCTTATAAAATGCAAAATGTACTTTACTCTTAAACATTTTAGAACCTTTCTGAAAGTATTACTTCTGGTTGTAGTAATATCCCACACCCCACTTGGTATGAACGTACTTCGGCTCGCTTGGATTTGCCTCAATCTTTTCACGAAGACGTCTGACATGCACATCAACCGTACGCACGTCCCCCGGGTAATCCTCGCCCCATACAATCTTTAAAAGACTCTCCCTACTGTATACTTTATTTTCATTTTTGATCAGAATCTCGAGCAGTTCAAACTCTCTTGCTGTCAGATTGATTTCCTTGTCATTTATGAACAGACGTCTGCTGTCACAGTCGAGCTTGATATCACCCTTTTCAATCACAGATGACTGTACCTGTGGTGCGCGCTCCGGTGAAGTACGCCGCATGATTGCCTTGATTCTGGCCTTTACCTCAAGAATATTAAATGGCTTTGTGATATAGTCATCAGCGCCGTACTCAAGTCCTAAAATTTTGTCCATGTCATCGCCCTTTGCAGTGAGCATGACAATCGGGACATCAGAAAACTCCCTTATTGCCTGACACACCTCAAAGCCATCCATCTTTGGAAGCATGACATCCAAAAGAATCATATCATATGAATTGGCCTTCGCCATATTTAAGGCCTCCTCACCGTCATATGCGCAGTCTACCTCCATGCCATCCTGCAGCAGACTGAAACGTATTCCTTTTACAATTAACTTTTCGTCGTCAACGACCAGCACTTTTTTTGCCATTTATACACTCCTAATTTACTGTTATATCATCTTTTATTTTATTAAACATTGCTTCACCGATGCCGGACACCCTCGTGATATCCTCAATCGAAGAAAACAATCCATTTTTGGCGCGATCTTCAACAATACTCTTTGCCTTGCTCTCACCAATTCCGGAAAGAGCCATTAGCTGCTCGACAGTTGCGGTATTGATATTGAGCTTGCCATCCTTTACGCCTATATGCTCCTCAGCGCCGCCCTTCATCAACGATCCATCTATGCCGGTGGTATATGTGCCCTCAGGTATGTGATCTGACTTAAGCTCCTCTACAGTCGGGAAATACAGCATCTGCCCATCATACAGCTCTGATGCCAGATTCCAAAAGCTCTTGTCAGCTGTATCCAGCATGCCGCCTGCCATATCAACGAGCTCACAGACTCTCGCGCCCGGCTTTACTCTGTATACACCGGGATTGGCAACCTGACCACAGATATAGACGCACCACTCGCTAGATTCATCAGTGTCATCTGCTGTGTCTTTTGCCTTCTGCTCCTGTTCTCCATCGGATGAAGTTTTCTTCTCCTTGGAATCAGCAGTCTGTCTGTTTACATCACTTGAAACCACAGCAGTCTGCTCCGTTTCAGAAGCAAAATGAACTGTGGCATCATCCTTTTTACAGCCGCAAAGGCCAAACGCTATTGTTAAAATAAACGCACTTAATAATATTATTTTTTTCATATGGTCTCCTTTGATTAATATCATAATCTCAAAGGAGAAATCGATGTCCTCTCTATTTTACAGACTTTTTGACAGTATTACAAGTGTTGTTTCAAGTTTTTCTATCATTTCGTCAACATCACTCTTTTCAATAACAAGAGGAGGCACAAATCTAAGCACATTGCTGCCTGCCGTAATGACTATAAGGCCTTGATTTAAAGCCTCTGCTGAGACCTTTCCTACAGAAAGGCTGCACTCCACGCCCTGCATGAGTCCCATACCCCTTCTGGCTGTGAGACAGTCATATTTTGCAACAAGCTCATCAAGCTTCTTCTCCAGGTAAGGTGCAACCTCCTTTACATGGCTTACTATATCAAGACGCTTAAACTCGTCAAACACTGCACTTACTGCGGCTCCTACAAACGGATTGCCGCCGTATGTGGTGCCATGGTCGCCCGGTGCAAGGGATTTATCTGCCACCCTCTGTGTCATGAGAAATGCACCAACAGGTACGCCACAGCCGAGTGCCTTCGCACAGGTCATGATATCAGGCTTCACATCATAGTTCTGCCATGCGAACATCTCGCCACTTCTGCCCATGCCGCACTGTATCTCGTCAAGGATAAGAAGAATATCCTTTTCATCGCAGAGAGCTCTCACTCCCTCGATAAACTCCTTCTTTGCCGGGTAAATACCGCCCTCACCCTGAATAGTTTCCATAATAATGGCGCAGGTTTTGTCTGTCACCTGAGCCTTAACACTCTCTAAATCATTGAAATCCGCAAACTTAACTCCCGGCATAAGAGGCTCAAAAGGCTCCTGATAATGCGCATTGCCTGTAACAGAAAGCGCTCCGATGCTTCTTCCGTGGAAGGAATGGTTCATGGCAATTATCTCATGTCCGGCATGACCGTCTCTTGTGAAGGCATATTTCTTTGCTGCCTTGATAGCTCCCTCTATGGCCTCTGTACCGCTGTTGGTAAAGAAAATACGGTCCATTTTGCTTGCCTTAAGTACCTTGTCTGCCGCCTCGATGACAGGCGCATTGTAATAGAGGTTTGATGTATGTAAAAGCTTATCAACCTGTGCCTTTAATGCCTCCTTGTGGTGCTCATTGCTGTAACCAAGTGCACATACAGCTATTCCTGCGGCAAAGTCCAGATATGCATTACCGTCTGTATCATAAAGATGTACTCCCTCGCCGTGATCAAGCACAAGCGAAAATCTGTTGTAGGTGTGAAGAAGCTCCTTTTCTGCCTCATCAATGTATGACTGTTTATCCATATTATTGCTCATTGTTAAATTTCTCCTCCGAATCTCCAAGAATAGCTGTTCCGATTCCTCTGTTTGTGAATATCTCAAGCAGTAAGCAGTGCGCGATACGTCCATCAAGAATATGAACTCTTGAAACTCCGTTATCGATGGCATCTATGCAGTTGTTGAGCTTAGGAAGCATGCCTCCGCCGATAAAGCCATCACCTATAAGCTTCTTTGCATCTGAGACTGTAAGCTCTGAAATAAGTGTATTCTTATCTGAAGGGTCCTTGTATACACCCTCGATATCAGTAAGGAATGCAAGCTTTTCGGCTGATACAGCTCTGGCGATAGCACATGCTGCATCATCTGCATTGATATTGTATGTATTGTATTCGTCATCAAGACCGATTGGACACACGATTGGAAGGAAGTCCTTCTCTAACAGGTCATAAAGAATTTTTGGATTGACATCAGTGATTTCACCGACAAAGCCTATATCCTCTCCGTTTGAATACTTTTTCTTTACCTTTAAGAGGCCACCGTCCTTGCCACTCACCCCGACAGCCTGCACACCAAGCTCCTCAACAAGTGTAACGAGAGATTTGTTTACCTTATTCAGTACCATCTCGGCAATCTCCATTGTATCGGCATCAGTCTTTCTGAGTCCGTTTACGAATACAGGCTCCATACCGACCTTTCCTACCCATTTGCTGATTTCCTTGCCTCCACCGTGTACGATGATAGGCTTGAAGCCGACCAGCTTGAGAAGTGTGACATCCTGGATTACCTGCTTTTTAAGCTGTTCGTCAACCATTGCAGATCCGCCGTACTTTACAACGATAATCTTTCTGTTAAATCTCTGTATATACGGAAGTGCCTCTATGAGCACCTGTGCCTTTTCCATTACCTGTTCCATGTTCTTATCTGCCATTGTACTGCTCCTTATTTGTTAAATCTTGTTATATTTTCTTCGTTAAGTGTGAAATCATAGTAGTTTAAGTCTTCTCTGAATGTCCATCCCTCTTCCTTCCAGAAGTGGTTTCCCAGCTCATTCACCTTGAAGGCTATGATTGACACCTTGTTGATATGCTCTGCCTGAAGTGCTCTCATGCAGGCAACCACCATGCTCTTTCCGATGCCGCACTTCCTGTAATGCTCATCCACGCATACATGATACAGGCAGCCTCTTCTGCCATCGTGTCCGCAGAGTATGGCTCCAACTATCTTTCCATCCTCTACCGCTACAACACTCGTAGTTGGATTTCTCTTAAGAAATCTAAGGACTCCATCTCTTGAGTCGTCAATAGAACGGATTCCAAAACCGTGGATGGTCTGCCAGAGGCTGTACACCTCGTCATAGTCATCTATCGTCATAACCCTTATTTCATATTTATTCTCATTACTCATTTTATTAAATCATCCTTATATTTTTATATAACTATCAGCATTATAATGTATCTTTCTGATAATTACTTTTTATTAATTATTACGGGAACATAGGAACCATATTGAGTCCCTCTGCCTCATCGAAGCCAAATAACAGATTCATATTCTGAACCGCCTGTCCTGCAGCACCCTTTACCAGATTGTCAAGAGCACCCATCATAATAATTCTGCCGGTTCTCTCATCAATCACAAAGTTTACATCCACATAGTTGCTGCCCTCAACCCACTTTGTCTCAGGGCAGACACCTTTTTTGAGCACTCTGACAAACTTCTCATTTGCATAATACTTATCGTAAACTGCCTTAATCTCATCATATATAGGAAGTGTTCCATCAGGCTTTTTCTTAAGTGTCGCATACTCTGTAGCGAGGATTCCTCTGTTCATCGGAACAAGATGCGGAGTAAAGTTGATAAGGATTTCTTTTCCTGCCGCATATCCAAGCTGTTCCTCTATCTCAGGGGTATGTCTGTGTGAGGCAACGCCATATGCCTTCATGCTCTCATTTACTTCACAAAACAGATTAGGTGTCTTTGCACCACGTCCTGCGCCAGATGTGCCTGACTTTGCATCGACGATAAGTGTATCTGTATCAATAAGTCCCTCCTTCACAAGCGGATAAGCTGTAAGGATGGAGCATGTGGTATAGCAGCCCGGATTTGCAACAAGTCTTGTCTCCTTTGTGACCTTGTCCCTGTTTATCTCACACAGACCATATACAGCCTCATCAATAAACTGCGGCGACTTGTGCTCAATCTTGTACCATTTCTCATATGTGGCTACATCCTTGATACGGAAGTCCGCTGACAGATCGACAATCTTTACCTTACTTAATATATCCTCAGTGAGCACGCCTGCCAAAAAGCCCTGTGGGGTCGCAGTGAAAATCACATCAACAGACTCTGCAAGCTCCTCCATATTGTCATCCATGCACTTTGCATCAACTATCTGAAACATATTTCCATAGATATCGGCATAATTCTCATCCACATAGCTTCGTGAGCCATACCATGCAATCTCTACCTCTTTATGATTCATCAAAATTCTCACGAGCTCCGCTCCAGCATATCCGGTGGCTCCAATAATACCAGCCTTTATCATAGTATTTCCTCTTTTCATATTGTATTTCTGCATAACCATATAAAATGGGTCTGACGCATCATACATAATAATATAGTACAGTAATTTCAATCCGTAAAGAGAAAAATTATACAAAATTGTGTATATTTATACATGAATAATGTATATTTTTTCACTTGCAATATGTAAAGAACTGGTATATATTTATTCTAAAGTAATTATTCAAGGCTTTTTGACACAAAAGCAGTTAATGGTTACCATCATAAAGAATAAACGAAAAGAGGACACGCACTTATGAAAGACAAAGTTGTATTAGCTTATTCAGGCGGACTTGATACCACTGCTATCATTCCATGGCTTAAAGAGACTTATGACTATGACGTAATCTGCTGCTGCATCAACTGCGGACAGGGAGAGGAGCTTGACGGACTCGATGAGAGAGCCAAATTATCCGGAGCTTCAAAGCTTTACATAGAGGATATCTGTGATGAGTTCAGTGAGGACTACATCGTACCTTGTGTACAGGCCGGCGCAGTTTATGAGCACAAATACCTCCTTGGAACAGCAATGGCAAGACCGGGCATCGCAAAGAAGCTTGTAGAGATTGCAAGAAAAGAAGGCGCTGTAGCCATCTGCCACGGTGCAACAGGTAAAGGAAATGACCAGATCCGTTTCGAGCTCGGTATCAAGGCACTCGCTCCTGATATCAAGGTAATCGCTCCATGGCGTCAGGACAACTGGAAAATGGATTCACGTGAGGCTGAGATCGAGTACTGTAAGGCACACGGAATCGACCTTCCATTCGGAACAGATTCAAGCTACAGCCGTGACCGTAACCTCTGGCACATCAGCCACGAGGGACTTGAGCTTGAGGATCCTTCACAGGAACCAAACTATGACCATCTGCTCGTATTAAGTGTCACACCTGAGCATGCTCCTGACGAGGGTGAGTATGTTACAATGACATTTGAGAAGGGTGTTCCTACATCTGTCAACGGCAAAAAGATGAAGGTAGCAGACATCATCAGAGAGCTCAACCGTCTCGGTGGCAAGCATGGCATCGGCATCATCGACATCGTTGAGAACCGTGTAGTAGGTATGAAATCACGTGGTGTATATGAGACTCCTGGTGGAACAATCCTCATGGAGGCACATGACCAGCTCGAGGAGCTCTGCCTTGACCGTGCCACAATGGAGGTCAAGAAAGAAATGGGCAACAAGCTCGCTCAGGTAGTATACGAAGGAAAATGGTTCACACCACTTCGTGAAGCAATCCAGGCTTTCGTAGAGTCAACACAGGAATATGTAACCGGAGAAGTTAAATTTAAATTATACAAAGGCAATATCATCAAGGCCGGCACTACTTCACCATATTCACTCTACAGTGAGTCTCTTGCAAGCTTTACTACAGGAGATTTATATGATCACCATGATGCAGACGGCTTCATCACACTGTTTGGTCTGCCACTCAAGGTGCGTGCAATGAAGCTTCTTGAACTTGAGAACAAGAAAAACAATTAATTGTTACAACAAATAAAAGAAAAAGAGATGTGAAATAACAGCAATTATTTCACATCTCTTATTTTTTTAATAATTTCATTCTTTAAATCAAGTGCCTTATCCTTAATGTGTCTCGAAGCACTTTTCGATACAAGCACCCTAGCAACAAGCTTTGAAGCTACATCCAGATGCCCAAGCTTGTGATTCATCTGAGCTAAAAGTAAATCAACAGTATCCTGATTCATACCACATATTGGGAAATGCTCTGTCTCAACCGCTCTGGTCATGCCATCAAGAGCCTGCTCATAATAATATTTTTCTGACTTTTGTGCACTTACAAACTCTTCACTGTCCGTTGACCTGCAATCGGATGCAAGCTGCTCCAATAAGCCACGATAAAGCCATGACAGCTTAAGACAAATATATGCCTTTTCACTATGCATAGCCCTTTTAACAATCGCTGAAAAAAGTGCCAGCTTAAATCTGTCTATTGCCTCATCATACGAATATAACAAGGGCACAGACTTGCTGCGGGGCTTAAATTTGGCAGCAACCTGCTCCTTAAGCAGCCTTATCTGTGTACCCGATACATGTACAAAGTCGCCATTCATTGCACTATAACCACAATGCGGACACGAGGTGACACCATACTTTATTGTATCAATCCCCTTGTATACCGGTCTGAAATCGTCATCAGAACCAAGAAAGCGAACCCTTGAGGTCCTTACCGTCAGTGTCTGAAAGCTCTTATCACACACCGGACATGTTATATTCTTCGCGAAAACAAAATCCGTTTCATCCTCTGTCTGAACAGTAGCTGCCACCGGAGTATTCCCGGTGGCAGCTACTTTATCATCATCATACAGGTCATTTATATTTTCGGGATTCAACCCAAATTTGTCAAGGCCTGACATTAAATCCATATTTTACCTCTATTCTTCTCTTCTGTTTATTATAAGTCAAAAACTATTTAGCTGCCGGAAGCTTGAATGAGCTCTTTAATGAGACGATTCTGTTAAATACAGGCTGTCCCTCCTTTGAATCCTTGCAATCCGCACAGAAGAAGCCATTTCTTACAAACTGGAAGCTATCATAAGCCTTAGCATTCATAAGCTCCGGCTCCACTACACAGTTATCAAGCACTGTGAGTGAATTTGGATTAAGATTTAAGCTTCCGTCCTCATTGTACACTCCAAGCTCCTCATTTACGATATTCTCGTAAAGACGTACTGTTACCTGCTTACCATACTCGGCTGAAACCCAGTGGATAGTTCCCTTGACCTTTCTGCCGTCAGGACTGTTGCCACCCTTTGATGCCGGGTCATATGTACAGTGAATCTCTGTAATATTGCCGTTTTCGTCCTTCACACAGCTATTGCACTTCACAAAATAAGCGTTCATGAAACGCACCTCATTGCCAGGGAACATACGGAAATACTTCTTCGGTGGCTCCTCCATGAAGTCCTCTCTCTCCACATAAAGCTCTCTGGTGAAAGGAACCTTTCTCTTTCCAAGCTCAGGATTCTCCACGTTATTGTCCACTTCAAGATACTCAACCTGTCCCTCAGGGTAATTGTCGATAATCACCTTGACCGGATCAAGCACGGCCATCATACGAGGGCGCTTAGCCTTTAAATCCTCTCGGATACAGTACTCAAGCATAGCATAGTCAACAGAGCTGTTTGCCTTTGATATACCACACAGATCAACAAAATTCTGGATAGACTCCGGTGTGAAGCCCCTGCGTCTGAGCGCTGCTATAGAAACAAGCCTCGGGTCATCCCAGCCATCAACGATGCCGTCCTCGACAAGACGCTTGATATATCTCTTTCCTGTTACAACATTAGTCAGATAGAGCTTTGCAAACTCAATCTGCTTTGGCGACTCCTCAGGAGAATTCTTAAATCCACATTCAATAACCACCCAGTCATACAGCGGTCTGTGGTCTTCAAACTCAAGAGTACATATAGAATGTGTGATGCCCTCAATAGCATCCTCTATAGGATGAGCAAAATCATACATAGGATATACACACCATTTATCACCTGTATTGTGATGTGTCATATGAGCCACACGGTAAAGAATCGGATCTCTCATATTGATATTTGAAGAGCTCATGTCAATTCTCGCACGAAGTACCTTTGTGCCATCCTCGAACTCACCGTTTTTCATGCGCTCAAAAAGGTCCAGGTTTTCCTCAACACTTCTCTTTGAGTATGGATCCTCCTTGCCGGCCTCTGTGAGTGTACCTCTATACTCTCTTATCTCATCAGGTGTCAGATCAGATACATATGCCTTTCCCTTCTTTATAAGTCCTACAGCACACTCATACATCTTGTCGAAGTAATTGGATGCAAAAAACTTTCGATCCTCCCAGTCAGCACCAAGCCACTTAACATCGGCCTCGATTGACTCTACAAACTCCAGACGCTCCTTGGTAGGGTTTGTATCATCAAACCTGAGATTGAACTGTCCGTCATACTTCTTTGCCAGTCCATAGTTTAAAAGAATAGACTTTGCATGGCCGATATGTAAATAACCGTTTGGCTCCGGTGGGAATCTGGTCTTTACAGTCTTGCAATGACCCTCTGCCAAGTCCTTCTCAATAATCTGTTCAATAAAATTTTTCGAAACTGTTGCCTCGTTCTCCATAAATGTTCCTCCGAAAATAATACTGTGTCCATTATAAATTCATCAGTTTACTTTGTCAATGAATTAGAAAAAGTAGTGCATGTATATTATACGTGCGTATGTGTAAACAGATGATCCTGACAGTATTCCTTGTTGCCGGTGCACTTCGAGCAGTATCTGAATGTTAATTCAGGATTTGACAATTCCGTTCTGCCGCATATATAGCACTTGTGACGTGAGATGCCACTGCCCGGGCGAGGTTCGGAAAACTGAGCCTTAAACTGTGCCTTTCTCCTCTTCTGGTGCATATTCTGCCTGAATGAGAGCCTGTGCTTACAACCATAGATGAATACTAACAGATTTATAAGTGCAAGAACGATTTCTGAGCCGTATGCCAATCCAATCGGCCATCCAAAGCTCATATAAGTATACACATCATACGCAAACATCACGAAGTAAACAAGCACCATCCACTTCATCTTTATAGGAAGCACAAAGTAAAGCCTCACCTCTGCCTCCGGCATCAAAAGGCCAAGCATCAGATACATGGATATAAGTATATAGTACATAGTCAGATTGACGGATACATGTGTCACTGCAAATATAAGCATTCCTACTATATCATACAGCAAGAAGCCACCGAAAAAGTACACATTCATCCTGAAAGAACCAAGATATGACTCCATGCTGTCTCCAAGTGTCCACAGACAGAATATAAATAAAAGCTGTAAAAATGATATGCTGCCGCTCGGCACAAAAATCCAGCTTATAAGACGCCATACCTGTCCGTGCAAAATAGCAGAGGCTGAAAACTGCAGATAATAAAGGACAACATCTCCCTTTGTCAAAAGCAGCACACTGCCTATCAGATTCGCAGCGATAAATATTCTAGTGATATTCGGAATCGCTTTACTTCCATATTTTTGTTCTAGTTTGTTAAGCCAGTTCATACATTTTAGCAGACATGGTTCATTTCCCTGCTGCTCACACCATTATGTGACAAGCAGTGGGTACATCACGATGCAATAAAACCACGTATCTGCATCCTCCTGTCATATTATTGCTGCCTTTTACGCTATAGTGCAAAGCGCAGCGATTATTACAAAATTTATTATGATAGTTAAATTATACTTTGTCAACGAGACTTCGAATTATTCACAAATTCTTTATAATTATAGTCATTGTAATTTGTCGATATCTGTCGTATAATAAACTCTGTTTTGAAAATAGAACCATTATATATTTTAATAAGAAGAAAGATATATAAAATTATATGAGTAATACATTAACGGAGGAACGAACCACTATGGAAAATAACAGCTTGCATAAGTTGGGCATTGATATCGGCTCAACAACCGTCAAGATTGCACTTCTTGACGCCGATGACAATATCCTCTTTTCCGATTATGAGCGTCATTTTGCAAATATCCAGGAGACACTTGAGTCCCTTATCAGAAAGGCCTACGACAAGACAGGTGATCTTTCAGTTTGTCCTATGATAACAGGCTCCGGCGGACTCACTCTTGCAAAGCACCTTGAGGTGCCATTCGTACAGGAGGTTATAGCTGTATCTACCGCACTCACACACTATGCTCCACAGACCGATGTGGCAATAGAGCTAGGTGGCGAGGATGCCAAAATCATATACTTCGAGGGTGGTAACGTGGAGCAGCGTATGAACGGCATATGTGCCGGCGGTACAGGATCATTTATCGACCAGATGGCTTCTCTCATCCAGACAGACGCTACAGGACTAAATGAATACGCAAAAAGCTACAAGGCCATCTACCCTATCGCAGCCCGCTGTGGAGTATTTGCCAAAACAGATATCCAGCCTCTCATCAATGAGGGAGCCACACGCGAGGATTTATCCGCTTCAATCTTTCAGGCCGTGGTAAACCAGACCATCAGTGGTCTCGCCTGCGGTAAGCCAATCAAGGGACATGTTGCTTTCCTTGGCGGTCCTCTGCACTTTTTGTCAGAACTTAAATCAGCATTTATCAGGACCTTAAATCTCGATGACGAGCACACCATCGTTCCGGAGAACTCTCATCTGTTTGCAGCAATAGGCTCTGCATTAAACTATAAAGATAACACGGTCACCACACTCTCATCCTTAATCGACCGCCTCTCAAACGGCATCAAGATGGAGTTTGAGGTGGCACGTATGGAGCCTCTTTTTAAGGATCAGGCTGATTACGATGAATTTACAACGCGTCACGGCAACAATCACGTAAAGACCGGTGACCTTTCTACATACAAGGGAAACTGCTATCTCGGAATAGATGCAGGCTCCACCACCACAAAAATTGCTCTCGTGAGTGAGGACGGAGACCTTTTGTACTCATTCTACAGCAACAACAACGGCAGCCCTCTCGCGACAGCCATCCGCTCTATCCAGGAAATTTACGCAAAGCTTCCTGAGGATGCACACATTGTACACTCCTGCTCTACAGGTTACGGAGAGGCTTTATTAAAGGCAGCTTTAAAATTGGACGACGGCGAAGTTGAGACTGTAGCCCACTACTACGCAGCGGCATTCTTCGACCCAAAGGTAGACTGTATCCTCGATATCGGTGGACAGGACATGAAGTGCATCAAGATAAAGAATCAGACCGTCGACTCAGTACAGCTCAACGAGGCCTGCTCTTCAGGCTGCGGCTCATTTATTGAGACCTTCGCAAAGTCCTTAAACTACTCAGTTCAGGATTTCGCAAAGGAAGCCCTTTTTGCAAAGAATCCTATCGACCTCGGAACCAGATGTACGGTTTTCATGAACTCAAAGGTGAAGCAGGCCCAGAAGGAGGGCGCATCTGTCGCAGATATATCAGCAGGACTTGCCTACTCAGTAATAAAGAATGCACTTTTCAAGGTTATCAAGCTTTCTGATGCAAGCGACCTCGGTGAAAATATCGTAGTCCAGGGCGGTACATTCTACAATGATGCCGTTCTTAGAAGCTTTGAAAAAATAGCAGGTGTACATGCCACAAGGCCCGATATCGCAGGTATCATGGGTGCCTTTGGTGCCGCACTCATCGCACGTGAGCGCCATGAGGCTGATTACAAGACAACAATGCTCACAATCGACCAGATAAACGAGCTCACCTACACCACAAAGCTCGCACGCTGTCAGGGCTGTACAAACCACTGTCTTTTAACTATAAACAAATTCTCCGACAACAGACAGTACATCACCGGAAACCGCTGTGAAAAGGGTCTGGGCAAGGAGAAGAACAAGGATAACATCCCAAATCTTTTTGAATACAAGAACAAGCGTATATTTGACTATGAGCCACTTGACCCAAAGGATGCTCCACATGGTACAGTCGGCATCCCAAGAGCCTTGAATATGTACGAGAACTATCCGTTCTGGGCTACATTTTTCAAGCGTCTCGGCTTTTCTGTAGTGCTGTCGCCGCAGTCCACCAGAAAGATTTATGAGATGGGTATCGACTCCATCCCAAGTGAGTCAGAGTGCTACCCTGCAAAGCTCACACATGGTCATATAAGCTGGCTCATAAAACAAAATGTAGATTTTATTTTCTACCCGGCAGTGCCATATGAGCGCAAGGAGTTTCCTGATGCAAACAATCACTACAACTGCCCTATTGTCACATCATACTCTGAGAATATCAAAAACAACGTGGACGAGATTACCTCAGGCGAGGTTAAATTCATAAATCCGTTTATGTCATTTGAGAGTGAGGAAACTATCTCACAGCAGCTCGTAGCCACCTTCTCAAAAGGTGATTTCAACCTGCCTGAGTCACAGATTCGTGATGCGGTAGCCGCAGGCTGGAAGGAGCTTGCCATGACAAGGCTTGAGATACAGCGAAAGGGCGAGGAAGTGCTCGACTACATGGAAGACACCGGACGTCGCGGAATCGTGCTCGCAGGCCGTCCGTACCATGTGGACCCGGAAATCAACCACGGTATCCCTGAGCTCATCACAAGCTATGGCATCTGCGTACTGACAGAGGACTCAGTATCCCATCTGGGCGAGCTTGAGAGACCTCTCATCGTAATGGATCAGTGGATGTACCACACCAGACTGTACTCAGCAGCCAACTTTGTAAAGACCCGTGATGACCTTGACTTAATCCAGCTTAACTCGTTTGGCTGTGGTCTCGATGCGGTTACAACCGACTGTGTAAACGATATCCTGACAGGCTCAGGCAAGATATACACCTGCCTGAAGATCGACGAGGTAAACAACCTGGGCGCAGCAAGAATCCGTATCCGCTCGCTCCTTGCCGCCATAAGAGTCAAAGAAACCAAGCATGAAAAGCGTGAATTAAAGCCGTCTAACTACGAGCGTGTTGTATTCACCGAGCAGATGAAAAAGGACAACTACACCATCATCTGCCCTCAGATGTCACCTATACACTTTGACCTTCTCGTGCCAGCCTTTAAGGCAGCCGGCTACAATATGGTCATACCGGATATCCCTGCAAGGGAATGTGTGGACGTGGGACTTAAGTTCGTAAACAACGATGCCTGCTACCCTTCACTCATCGTCGTGGGACAGATTATGGCAGCCGTCAAATCAGGCAACTATGATATGACACACACAGCCATCCTCATCTCACAGACAGGTGGCGGATGCCGTGCAACAAACTACATCGGCTTTATCCGAAGAGCCCTCGAAAAGGCCGGATATCCTGATGTGCCTGTTATCTCAATCAACATGGTTGGTCTCGAGAAAAACCCGGGCTTTAAGTTTACTCCAAGCCTCATCCAGCACGGACTGTATGCACTTGAGTTTGGCGATATCTTTATGCGCTGTCTCTACAGAGTACGTCCTTATGAGAAAGAACCGGGAAGTGCCAATGCACTTCATGAGAAGTGGAAAAAGAGAGTCATCGACTTTGTCGGCAACACAAAGATGCTCTCTCACAAGAAATACAAAAAGATGTGCCGCGAAATCATAAGGGATTTCGACAATCTGCCTATGACAGATGAGGTTAAGCCGCGTGTCGGCGTGGTCGGTGAGATTCTCGTCAAATTCCTGCCTGCAGCAAACAACTATGTGGTTGACCTGCTCGAAGCTGAAGGAGCCGAAGCTGTAGTGCCTGATCTGACTGATTTCTTACTCTACTGCTGCTACAACACGAATTTCAAGGCTGACTATCTCGGTGCTTCTAAGAAAGCAAAGTTTATGAACAACCGACTTATCGCCTTCTTCGAGTGGCTCAGAAAGGATGCAAGGGATGAGCTGGCTAAGAGCAAACATTTTGAGCCAACCGCTCACGTGCAGGATCTCGCAGAGTATGCTTCTCCTATCGTTTCTTGCGGTAATCAGACCGGTGAGGGCTGGTTCCTGACAGGCGAGATGCTTGAGCTCATCAATGAGGGCGTCACAAACATCATCTGTGCGCAGCCATTTGCCTGCTTACCGAACCATATTGTAGGTAAGGGTGTTATAAAGAAAATCAGACATGATCATCCGGATGCCAATATCGTGGCAATCGATTATGATCCGGGTGCTTCTGAGGTGAATCAGCTGAACCGTATTAAGCTGATGCTTTCTACGGCACAGAAGAAGCTTAAGAAATAAAAAGAACGCCCATGCATGAATGCATGGGCGTTGTTGGTTTTCGTATGCAATTCTACAGACTCTAAGCAGCTTCTGTCTTATTTTAAATGCTTCAAAATCTCATCATACTGGGTATACATCTTCTGTACTTCATTTTCCAGTGTATAGTAGTGCATTATATATGGCACCAACAGCACTAGGAATAACAGTGTAAGTACAAGAAGCATTGGGTTGCTTATCATGATAGATGCAATTATTGACATCATGGTAAGTATGGCAAAGGTTACTGTCACTATGAGGTGCACGAGGCGCTCATGCTGGAAGAAGGCTATTTGTGTCAGGTGTTCCTGCAGTATTTTCTTCCACTCTTCTTTTGATATCTTATCAGGCTCTTCCAATAAGCCATCAATCTTAAGTCTATAATTAATTATTCGTTTTTTCACTGTATTTTCAACCTTCTTTTCTCAATTGCTTCTTCTTTATACTATGGCAGTTACCTGCGACTAATCAAGCATCTCAATGTGGCATGAATGAGCCTTGCTCTTATTATTTATCACCAATTATCCTGCATCGTTCTCTGAATTAAGCTTAGATTTAATTTCTTCCATCCTTGCATCATCCAGCCTATAAAATCTCTTAAATACAAATATGCCCACGATGAGCAGAATAACAGACGGAATCGTCATCCACATACGAAGAGCATCAAGTGTATCCTGTGTCTGTACCGTAGCTGAGGTATCCAGGTGAATCCAGTCGACTATCAGCCCTGCCAGAAATACAGCTACACCTGATGCGAGCTTTACCGTAAATGTCTGCATTGAGAAAATGACCGACTCCTCTCTCGTACCGTTCATCACCTCACCATAATCAACAGAATCTGAAAGAAATATGGTCATGATAACATTGAGCATACCATAGCCCAGATAAATCAAAATACCCGGCAGGCAGAGTATGTACCAGCTCTGCGGTGTGTAGAGCTTTGCAAACGCCATGATAAGTATCACCGCAAAGCCCGCTATCTGAATAATAAATCCTGATATAAAAAGACAGCTTTTGCTAAATCTCTTGCGAAGCAGCGGTATAACCATCATGACAAGCACCTGTGCTGCAAAAGCAACTGCAGCAAATATAGAATATGCGCCCTCGTTTCCCACATCAAACCGGAAGAAATAAAGCACTAGGTTACCACAGATATTGAGTGATGTATACACGAGAATGATTGAGACCACAACAGTCATAGCCTGGTCGTTCTTAAATAAAGCTTTAAACATATCAGATATCTTTCCCGGCTTCTCATCACAGGCAACCGGCCTTTCAGGCACACATACCACGCATACAAGCTCAGAAATCACAAATACTACCGCTATAATAAGTGCCCACCACTTAAATCCAATCCTGTAGTCAGCCATAGAACTTCCTGCACCAAGAATCGGCACCACTGTCATCGTGAGCACCGTAGGGATAGCATCTCCAATGCCAGAGCATGTCCTCGCAAGCGATGTAAGCTGCTCCCTGTCGCTGCCCGGCTCAGTGATTGCGGGAATCATAGACCAGAACGGAATATCCATAAGCGTATATGTGATGCCCCATGCAAAGTAAAACACCGTAAGCCACACTCTCTGCGCTGAATCCCCCATAGACTCAGGAGTGGCATATAAAGCATATATGGTCACGGCATTGAGCACCGTGCCGGCAAAAATCCAAGGCCTGAACCTGCCCCACCTGGTACGTGTCTTTGCTACGATAATGCCCATCACCGGGTCATTGAATGCATCAAATATCCTGGCCGCCATCATCACCGTACCGATAAACACACTGCTCATCCCAAGCACTACATTGTAGTAGTAGAGCAAATACGATGAAATAAGCATATACACAATATCTTTTCCGAATGCGCCAAATCCAAATGCGCACTTTTGTCCAGTTTTAAGCTTCATAGTAATACCTCCGAAAAAATCCGCTATACTTTGAGCGGGGTTGTTGCTTATAGTTTTTCAACTACGACTTTACAACGCTTTTTGCAGAATGCAACTCCATACGCAAGAATATCATTCCGTCCGTCCTCACGTAGTTCTGTGTCGTATCTGCGATCTTTGATTTGTTCCACTGCCCTTTCACAGGCCTTATCAAGCTCGTTCATGGAACGTGCATACTTCAATTCTATTATGATACCAACATCAGGATTCTTAGGTTTAATCAGAATATCTGCAAATCCATCACCAGACTCCTTGTTCGATTTAACCGCCCATCCGGAATAGTTTTTCAAAATACCGATTAAGATGCCATGGTAGAAGTTTTCCTTTTCTTCATTTCTGGCTTTCGTATCCAAAATGCTAATCATTTCGCCAAGGAACATTGTCAGTTCCAGCTGAATATCATCGGTCTTTCCTTCAAGAAATCCAGCGATGATTTTCTTTGTTGAGAAGCTATCTTTTTTCACAACTCCATTAAACCATTCATTGATTTGAGAAACGAAAACCTCTCGAACTTCCTTGTTAGGAATAACCAGACTATACACATCGTTCTCGTTCTTTCCAAGCCTTGTAAGATAGCCAGTTGTAAAAAGTACGCTCCATACGTTGTCTATGTTGTTGTCAATCTCATCATAAGTCAAATCCAGCCGAATTTTCTTTTCAACTGCCTCCCCAGCAATCAACTGCTCGATTTCATCTTTTGTGGTTGTATCAGCCTTGTCAATAAAGCGTTTAACCAAGTCATTTCCGCTACTGTTAATCCAATATGATTTTGGACGTGCGTCCGGGTCAGTCAGCCAATCTGAAACATAGTTTATTACATCCCACGGGCAGTAAATGTCCACATTCCCAAAATGATAACCGTCATACCACTCTTTAACTTCCGAAAAATGCTCTTGCATATTGTAGTCAGCTAAGAGTTTTTCTACTTCTTCTTTTGTGAAACCAAATTCTTCTTCATACTGAACATCATCAGCAGCATAAACCTTGAAATTATTTAAACCGGTAAATATACTTTCTTTGGAAACCCGAAGGCATCCTGTCAACACAGCAAACTGCAAAAAATCATTTGTCTTTAATGCCTCTCCAAACACGCCCCGGATTAGAGATACCATCTCTCTATAATAGCCGTGCTGAAATGCTTTGTCGAGCGGCACATCATACTCGTCAATCAGAACAATTACTTTCTGATTATAATGTTTATATAATAGCTCTGATATTTTCTTTAGTGAAAATTTAAGCTTTGCCGCAAGTACAGTTTCTCGCCCCTCTTGAAACGAAATCAAATCACGATACAATTTCTTTTCATCGTCATCTAATCTATCACTATTCTGCAAATACTTAAAACGTCTAGCCTCACTGGCAATCAGCTCACACAAGGAGTACTGTGCCTCCTCAAATGTGAGCCCGTCCACGCTTTTTAAAGACAAGCAAACAACCGGGTACTTTCCCATATATTCCCCGCAAAGTTCTCTATTCTGTGAGATATAAAGACCATCAAACAATGTCGCATCTGTTCCAATTTCAAAAAAGCTCTTAAGCATACTTATGTTTAAGGTTTTCCCGAATCGGCGAGGTCTTGTAAACAGATTCACTTTACTCCAATTTTCAAGAAGCTGCTCTATCAGTTTCGTTTTGTCTACATAATAGCATTCTAACTTCCGAATTTCTTGAAAACTTTCAAACCCAACCGGAAGTTTTTTCAATCCCAGCATACTTTAAACGCTCCTTTCCGAAGCTGTACTTCTGGAGTAATGTGCAAAAGAACTGGTTCTTCACCATCCACCCCAGTGTATTTTGATTTTACCATTTAGCAGGTCATATAGCAATACTCTACCGTCAATGGTTGCCCAAAACCATTATTCTGTGCCAGCAAGGCTAAAATCAAATCGTTTACTTGTAAAGCTCCTCCAATTATTATACTCGCAGTTACTAACTCGTAAGTTACTTTCTTACAAGTGTAATAACTCGGAGAATACTCAAAGTCAAGCGAACCTTGTCAGATAATTCCAGTATACTATATCTTCTGTCCTATTCCAAACGCTTCAATATCTCATCATATTGGGTATACATCTTCTGCACCTCATTCTCCAGTGTATAGTAGTGCATGATATATGGCACCAACAGTACAAAGAATAACAGTGTGAGTACCAGAAGCATCGGGTTACTTATCATGATGGATGCTATTATTGACATCATGGTGAGTATAGCAAAGGTTACTGTCACTATGAGATGGACGAGGCGCTCATGCTGGAAGAAGGCTATTTGTGTCAGGTGTTCCTGCAGTATTTTCTTCCACTCTTCTTTTGATATCTTATCAGACTTTTCCAGAAGACCATCAATCTTAAGTCTATAATTAATTATTCGTTTTTTCATTTTATTTTCCACCTTTCCTAATACGTACTTTTTTATTTTAATACAATGATAATTGAATCTAAAAATCCGCTATACCAACCTCTGGCATAGCGGATTAAAAAATAAAATGCAATTAAAGATATCACCGGTTATGTGATTATAACTGGTTCAAGACATTTGATGTTTGCAGATAAACACCAGCAATAGCATTGATAACTGCAAGTACGATGGTAATAATTGACATAACAATACCAGCGGTTGCCATGCCCTTTCCACCATTTTTCCTACCTACGATACCGAGGATAAGTCCTACAATACCAATAGGTCCGCCAAGGATTGGAATACACCAGAATACCAGACCGATAATACCAAGCACCATAGATGCAATTGACATTCCCTTCTTTTCCTCCATCGGCGGCATAGGCGGTATATTTGGATTGCCCTGCTGATTCGCCTGATCATACATATTGAAGTTGTCGCTCATAACTATTCTCCTACCTTTCTTTTGTTTAAATGATATAATAACTGTCACTGTAATTTGTAACCATGGAGTATCGTAACATACTTTGACTATGAAAGCAACATATTTTTCATTACCGGATGCAACATCCCAGATAGTTACTGTTCACACCTAACAGTGTGACCAGCAACGATTACAGCCAATTTAAAATTTCTCTCCAACCACCCTGCACCGCTTCCTGCAAAAAGCAATGCCATAGGCTAAAATATCACACCTGCCCTCATCACGGAGCGTCTCATCATATCGCCTATTCTGAATCTGTGCCATCGCAGCCTCGCACGCTGCGTCAAGCTCCTTCATCTCCTTAGCATACTTCACCTCTATAACGATTCCCGCATCCGGGTCCTCTGGCATGATTAAAATATCGCTAAAACCATCTCCCGACTCACGATTTGACTTAATAAGCCAGTCCGGATTGCTTCCTCGAAGCAGCCCCAGAAGCAGGCCATGATAGAAATTCTCCTTCATATCATCAGGAGCCTTGGTATCGAGTATGCTAATCATGCGGCCCATCACGATATTAAGCTGCCTGGCAATCTGTTTCTCATCTTTATCCAAAATTGCTTTGGATAAAAGCTTCATGGTGTCATCATCTTTTGTAACTACAGCCTTGAACCACTCCTGAATCTGGAGAATAAATACTTCACGCACCTCTTTATTCGGAATCACAAGCTTATAGGCATAGCTCTCACTGTCAGGCACCTTCACCTCTCCGATTTTGGTGAGATACCCTGTGGTAAAGAGTACACTCCACAGATTGTCAATAGTATTGTCAATCTCATCATAGGTCAGGTCAAGCCGAAGCTGCTTCTCTACAAACCCACCTGCCACAAGCTTCTCAATCTCATCCCTTGTGGTCTGGTCAGCCTTGTCCACAAAGCGCTTCACCATGTCATTTCCACTGCTGTTAATCCAGAACGCACTCGGTCTGGCTGACGGATCTGAAACAAGCTTCTTGGCAAAATTTATCACATCCCACGGACAATAAATATCTGCATTACCAAAATGATAGCCATCATACCATTCCTTTGCATCAGGGTACCTCTCGCTCCTGTCATAGTCTGAAAGAAGCTTCATAACTTCATCATCAGTGAAACCAAACTGCTCATCATGGTCAATATCCACAATAGAATTGATTTCAAAATTATTGAGCCCTGTAAAAATGCTCTCCTTTGACACACGAAGACAGCCAGTGAGCACCGCAAACTGTAAAAACTCATTGGTCTTGAGCGCCTGCCCGAAAAGCCCCCTGATGAGAGAAACCATCTCCTTGTAGTAGCCATTCTGAAAAGCCTTGTCGAGCGGAACATCGTACTCGTCTATGAGGATAACCGCTTTCTGACCATAGTGCTTATACAATAGCTGTGAAAGCATTCGTATACTATCCTTAATATTATCATCCTGCCCATGAAGCATCTTTGTAAACAGTGTTCTGTCCTCATCAGTCAATGCATCACTTGTTTTCAAGTAATAGTGTCTACCTATTTCACGATCTATGATAGTACATAGCATTCTTTTTGCTGATGCAAACTCTAATCCCTCCACACCTTTGAGTGAAAGAAAAATAACCGGGTACTTACCCATATGCTCATCACACAGCGCTTTATTGCCTGAAATATATAAGCCATCAAACAAGGTCTTATCTGTGCCTATCTCAAAAAAGCTTTTTAGCATGCTCATATTGAGAGTCTTACCAAAACGCCTAGGGCGTGTAAAAAGAGTCACCTTACCCCAGCCCTGTAAAAGCTGCTCTATAAGCCTTGTCTTGTCAATATAATAGAAACCCAGTTTACGAATTTCCTCAAAATTTTCAATTCCAACCGGTAACTTCAAAGTATTTGCCATAAAAGCCTCCAAAAAATAATCCGCTATACTTAATACTAGTATAGCGGATTGCCATGTAAAATACAATTTAAAGTTAATGTGCTTACAAATATAATTTACTGTACATTGCGACACATTGCGCCATCTGCACTGACATTCTTATCTCACAAAAATAGGCCACTTTATATACTTAAAATACTTATACTTACCATATTGTTGCACATATTCATCCCATGTAAAATATACAATTTGAGTACATTTATCTGTACTTTCATATATAGTAACACCATTTTCGTCATGCCCGAGCAGTATTTGAGAATGTTTATAGTGCCCCATTCTGTCATTTCCCTTAATTTCATCACATATTCTAATAACAGCTCCCAACTCCGCTGTTCCTAAATACTTCTTACAATGTTCATGTGTAATGGTTCTGTCAGACAAGGAAGTATAAATTCGCATCATATCATCTTCTGTCCCGGTTCTGTTTGTAAAGCTTTCCCGCCATATATGCCAGTATACATTCCTTGTAAAGCTCCAACAATTACTTCTTCCATAACTAGGCCAATCATTATGACCATCACAAGGACCATAAAATATATTATTTTCAATATAAGGTAATATTTTTCCCCGTATAATGTAAAACACCTTTTCTACTTCTGTTTCGTCAAACGGCTCTTTTCTACTTTCTGTAGTTCGACAATCTCTTATCATATTTCTCCACACAAGAGCTCTATTTAAATCAATTCCGGCAATTTGGACTGCATTTGGATACAAAACCATTCGTTTTGGTGTAACTCTTGCTCCTGTAAGAGACAAAATCGCAACGTAAAACTCATCTATATCCCAATCTCTCACCTTTGCATCACCAAATAACTTATCAATAGATTTAAATTCATTTCCAAACATGTTAATCCTTATAGAATGCAGATAAACATATAATATAAACTTTTTAAATTCTCTACGCTTATTATTCTGAGTATTCTCATAATAGTTTTTTAATCCATTAAAAAATAAATATGTATAAAAAAATTCAAAGAACTTACGACGTACAACACATTTATCATAACCTTTTTCTATTCCTATACAACGAATAAGCTGCATTTCCAGTGTTGAACAACCTCTGATTTTACTTTTTAATCTATGGAAAAAATACATAACCGACCATGTTGAAGAAGCAATTTTCTCCTTTATTTTCCGTAAAACATATCTAAATAATTTAAACTTTCTGATTAGACTCCATATACACAAAAGCATATGCTTCAGAGATTTTTTATCTCTTTGTTCTTTAAGCCACTTTCTATTCTCTTTAAACGCCTTGATCTTATATTTCACAAATTCTATGGAAAACCAATTATACGAATTATCTCTATCAAAGTATGATTTATCCTCAAGCTCCACCATAATATCAAATCTACGCTGTAATTCCAAATCATCCCATTTTATCTTTATACCATCAAATTTATCAAAATAGCTTTTTATAACGGAAAAATCATAAAGACCAAACTTTGAAGTATTAAGCAGATGGATTGTAAACAACAAGATTATAATATTAACTACATAAAACCACCATATTTGAATATCCGTCTGAACAAACCAATCCTTTAACCATTTTCCAGATATGATTATATTTATTACAATACAAGCACCCATATCTATAAAAATAAATTGATATAAAAAATCGCATATCTTATACCAGATGTTACTTAGTAATTCACCCTTTACCTTATCATCCAAAAGGTATTCTTCCATAATAAACATTGATATAATAAGCATAGACAAAGTAACGGACCATTTATATCCTGATATGAGCTCCATAGCTATAGTTGTTGCATATATCAGCGAAACTCTCTGACATTTAGAAAAATGCTGATAATTCAATATTACTATGCAAGATAAAAAATATACATATATCGAATTGTTATTAAAATTTTGTATTTGCGCCAACATTGCCATTATAAATTTATCTCCAAATCCACTTTACAATTTATTATGCAATAGTAAAACTTTGTTTCAAAATAATACCAATATTACCATCGATTGAATCATTAATCATAAGACCACTTTTTTCCAAACCTAGTGTATATTGATTTCCACTTTAATAACTCCGTCTAAAACATACTCTGACAAATAACCCAAATCTTCAAGCAATGTGTTGTTAATTGCCGTTATTATACGAAAATACAATATTTCCACACAATAAACATCGCGAAGCAGCAATTATAAAATCCAGCTTTTCTTCAGCATCAATCTGCCCTATAATTTCTAATACTCTAATCGCATTTGAATCTCTGTGTTTTTCATCATTAAATAATTTATCACTCAAGCGAATTGAATCCTCAGATGTGCTATACACTCCTCTAATAAATTTTTCTAATCTACTAAAATAAATCATATCAAATAATCCGCTATACTTAATACTAGTATAGCGGATTGCCATATAAAATACAATTTAAAGTTTATTTACCAAATCATGTGTGTCCGTTCCAAAACAGTGCAAAACCCAATAATGAACCCCATTGAATATCCCCCAGCATAATATATAACCAATCACACTTCCAAGCACGTTGTTCATGAAATCATTTATATCACAGAAGCCACACTGCAGCACATACTGGCTAAACTCAATAGCAGCGCTGCAAAGGGCTGTTACAATGAGACATCCATACCAATGAATACTCCCGGCAACAAGACCATATAAGAAAACGCCCATAGGAATAAACAAAATGACATTTGCTATATCCTCCCACGGCAAACCTGTATCAGGCTTGCTTATAAATATATAGTGAAACCTAAGCCTACTGACAACCACAGACTGATGAATATCACTGCGCGAAATCACAGTAATAAAAGCAAGCATAAGCAAGTATACAATAAAAAGGATAATCCAGCATATATGCATCCTGCGTCCCGGTTTCATTAGAGCTGATATGAATACCATAGCAAAAACTACGACAATTATACATATGCACAGTAATTTAAAATTGTTGTTTGCCCATAAATAAAGTTGATTATACATTATAGCTTATTTCTCTATTCATAATATTTCCCAAAAACTCTGTACAATTAACAAAGAGACTATTCATAGTGAATTCATCACCATTTTGTTTCTAATCCAGTTGAATTTTATGACCAATCATTACCATCTAAAAGTTCAACTTTTTGTGTCCAAAGTATTGACATAGATCCACCATCCATTATTCCTGAGTTAATAACATAATGGTGTGCTATTATAATAAGCATCAAAACTATTCTGTATAGCTCAATATTTGAATTTCTCATTGGTTATGTTCTGTCCATAATAACTTCATATTCTAATACTTGTTTCTATCAAAGACGCTTCTATAACGCAGCGTTTTCCATCTCAAATTTAAAATCTTTTAACATATCTATATAGTTATACTGTGGCTTATATCCAAGCTCTCTTACTGCCGGTTCAATATCCATGATATATTGTGGTGAATTTGGCATATCTGGTCTCATAATTATATCTGACTTGTGATTAGAATCACCGAATACCTCAATCATCCCTTTAACTTGATCTATTAGACTTGTTCCAATTCCAGTTCCGACATTATAGTAACCACATTCTCTGTCTACAAAAACTGCTTTATATAGCATTTGACAGAAATCCTTTACATATACCATATCCTTTACTCTTTCCGGATTTCCCCATACTTCAATGGTTTCACCTGCTATAGCATTATCAATTAATTGACGATAGCCTATTTTTCTTAATTTTCCATCAACATAATATGTATCTATTGGAGAATACAAATATATGGTAGGAAGTCTAAAAATAAATCTTTTAAGTCCATACATTTGATGATAATTTTCTATCATGTCAACCGCAAAATTTTTGCTCATAACATAAATCGTATGATCGCTTGTGAAACTAAATTTGCGTGGTAAATCAACTGTAAGAAAGGGATTGTTTTCTCCATAATCTTTAATATCACCAAAACTCTGAGCGAATAAAATTCTATCTGCGCCGGTTTCTCTACAATACTCAAGTACATTTAAATTACCAGTGATATTTACATCTATATATTTATAAGGATTGTACCCTTTCATACGAGCAGGCATTGCTCCCGCCAAGTCAACAACAGCATATACCTTGGTAGGTAATTTGTTAAAATCTTCTTTTTTAGTAATATCAACCTGGTAATACTCAACTCCAATTTTTTCAAAATAATCTGTTTTTCTTGTGCCGGTTGCAATAATTTTATAACTATCATTTTTGCATTCTTCAAGAAAATAATTTACAAAATACTTTCCAGTGTCACCACTTGCTCCTAATACAATAATAATCTTCTCATTATCTGATAAATTCATAAGTCCTCCGTCTTTATAACGAGCACTTACAAATCACACCTCATATATTTACTGTCTTTCGATGCAGTGTTCTCCTCACAAAAGTTATTATGTTCATAAAATCTAATTGCATTAATATTATCATTATGAACCTCCAGTCTTATAACAGAAAATCCATTTATCACTGCTACCGCTTTAATGTAATCAAGCATAATAGTTCCTAAATGATTTGCCCGAAAATCTTCATCAACAGCAATTAACGTAATATAAGCTTCTCGTGACTCAAAATCATTCATATAATAAGCACAATATCCTGCTACCTGACCATTAATACAAGCAGATATAACATTTGCATTACAACTTATTTTATCTATAAGATCTTCAAAATTCAGTGATTTAACTACGCTCTTTGTAAATAGCTCGTCATATTTAATTATAATATTCTTGATTGTTTCTTTATACAATAAAAGAAGAAGCGTAAGCCCCCCGAATATTTTCGGATAATTTACTACAATAGTTCTGTAATATCATTTACAATTACCTCTATCCAATTACTTCTCTTCAAGTTGAATTGTAAGCCATTCTTTTGACTTACCCATTACATCATCAAGTTCTTCCCTGCTGTCAAATCTGAGGAACATATCTCCCAAAGACATATTAGCTCCTGTAAACGGCTCAACAAAATCTCCTGGTTTTACAGATAAATCTACTACCTTGACATATTTCTTTCCTATTTCCGGATCTATCTTTATTCCTTTAAGGACACCACTCTGCCCCGTTCTTGCATGAATGACCATCTCACACCAATGTCCATCGCATTCTGTCTGTTTAATTTCAGTAAGCGGCATACCCACGGCTTTTCTGACCTCATTTTCTATAAGATCTACACCATATGCAAGTCGCTGAAGCTCTGCAATCTTACATCCACCACCACGAGGCGATACCTCCATAATATATGGCTTTCCATCACTTCCAACACAGGTTTCAATGTTATATATACCTGTTTTCATACCAAGTAATGTCAATAAACGCTGTGTCTCTTTTGTCAGATAATCCTGATCTTCTTTAGCCATAGAAGTTGTCCATATGATATATGCAGGTGTATATGGATTATCAGCTTCTTTATCAAATAGCTGATCTGAATATGATACAAACTTAAGCTCTCCATCAACTGTGAAAGGATCTGCACTTGAATGATATCCCTTAAATGTCAGGAAATCCTCTATAATATAGGCTCCATTATGTGAGCCTTCAACCGCCGTCTCAATTGCGTCTGCCAACTTGTCCGGAGAATCCACCTTTGTTACCCCTTTACTTCCTGCCGAATCCACAGGTTTAACGATTACAGGCCATGTAAAGAAATCAATATCATTAAATGGAGCTTTTTTATCTGTATACCTCTTTGCATGTGGAACATTAAAACCATGTTTTGTAAGGAAGTCTCTGAATAATCCTTTATCCTGTAATATTTCAGTAGATTCATATGACCCCTGAAATGGCAGTCCCATCTTCTCTGCTATATATGCGGCAGTAGTAACGCCTGGATCACATGCAAATGAAACAATTCCATCAATATGTAATTTCTTTGCTGCTTCAAATGTCTTTTCTTTATCAATGATACTTACATCGCAATATTCATCAGAATATTTATGAGCAATATTGTCCGGTAAATAATCACAGGTGATAACGTACAATCCTAATTTGTGTGCTGCCTCAATCACAGGTACAGCATATCTTGAACCACCTAAAATCATTAATTTTTTCATACAAGCTTTCCTCCCTAATATTTGCAACTAAGTATAATCTCACAAATTCTATCCACATCTTCCATACTAAGATCAGCATACATTGGTAATGTAAGAACTCTCTTGCTGATATGTAACGCAACCGGTGTTTCAAGAACATCATACTTACCATGAAAAGCTGCAAACGTATTTGTAAGCGGATAAAAATATTTTCTTGCGCCTATACCATTCTCAGCAAGCTTGTCAAACACCTCTGCTCTGCTTGCACCAAATAGTTTTTCTTCAAAAATCACCGGGAAATATGCATAGTTGCTCTTTACATCCTTCTGAATGACATTGAGCTGAATTCCCTCAACTCCTTTAAGATGCATTCTGTATCTCTCTGCAACATTCTTTCTCTTTGCAATCTCATTATCCACATGACGCAGATTACAAATTCCCATAGCTGCACAAAACTCATTCATCTTTGCATTGGCACCAACTGCATCAACTTCCTCCGGTCCATGAATACCGAAATTTTTAAGATCATACAATACTTCCCCAAGATGCTTGTCTTTGAAACACACTGCTCCACCTTCTATCGAGTTAAATACTTTTGTTGCATGGAATGAGAAGCATGAAGCATCTCCAAATGAACCAATTCCTTTGCCTTTATATGTTTCACCAAACGTGTGAGCTGCATCATAGATTACCTTAAGCTCATATTTGTGTGCAATTCTCTCAATTTCCTCAATATTGCATACATTACCATATACATGAACCGGCATGATAGCACATGTCCTGTCTGTAATCAATCGCTCAAGTTTTTCGGTATCAAGTGTCATCGTTACCGGATCTATGTCACAGAATACAGGTGTAAGTCCATTTCTGACAATTGCATGCGTTGTAGACGCAAAAGTGAATGGTGTTGTAATAACCTCTCCCTGCAAATTCATTGCCTGCAAAGTCAACTCAAGTGACATGTGTCCATTCGTAAAAAGTTCAATATTTTCCACTCCCATATACTCAATCAACTGTTGTTGCAAAGACTTATGTTCCGGTCCCATATTGGTGAGCCAGTGGCTCTGCCACATTGGTTTGATTTCATCCATGTACTCATCAAATTCCGGCATTGATGAACGTGTAACAAGAATACTGTTTGTCATCTTTCCAAATCTCCTTATCTTTTAAGGAATGACTTAATCATTCCAGTTAAATACTCAAATTCTTCCAACTTTAGAATTGCAGAAAATACAATATAAATAGCTGCACCTGCAATAATCTGAATTACCAAAGTAACAATTGTAGGTAGTTGGATATATCCGATAAAATATACGCATACTCCCATAAAAACAGCCAACAGAATCCCTGGTGCAAAATCCTTAACCTGATCCAAATAACTGTAGTTTAATAGCTTACGGTTCGGCCATGAATTAATAATCTGGCTAAGGACATTGCTAACAAGCAAGCTATAAGCCATAGCCATCACTCCAAACCACATTGTTGAAAGTAAAATTGTCATTCCCATAGCTTTCTTAATTATTTCTAATTTAAGGAACCAATCACTACGCCCCATAGCATTAATCGCATTCAGGTTTGCTGTATGAATAGGCCAGAACATATATGTAATACAGAAAATCCTTAAATATGGAACACATGGTAACCATTTATCCGTTAAAACAAGATGAACTATCGGCTCTGCACAAAATGCCATTCCCATCATCAAAGGTGCCATAACATACGTACTTGTCTTTATAGCACGTCGTGTCATATTCTTTACACGTTCCCTGTCATCCTGAGCACTAGACATTGTAGGGAGCAATACACTGTCAATCGATGTATTTATATTTGTCACTATAACCTTTGGAAACTTATCACCTTGATTATAAAATGCCAAATCCGACGATGAATACATCTTTCCGATAATCAGATTTCTAAAATTGCTGTAGCCAGTATCAAGCAAAGCTGACACAAGGAGCTTCCATCCAAATTTCAGTAAGCCTTTAAGCCTTTTCCATGAAAATATCAGCTTTGGACGCCACTTTACAGTAAGCCACAAAATCAACGTATCAATCGCTGTATTGGACAACTGCTGAGCCACAAGAGCCCATACTCCAAATCCTGCATAAGCAAGTGCAATACCAAGAAAGGCTGAAAAAATCGTTCCACCTATAGTTGAAAAGAAAAATCTCTTGAACATCATATGTCTTGAAACGTATGCCTGCTGTATTCCCTTGACCCCTGATATTACAATTGTCAAACTGATTACTCTTACAACCGGTGTAAGTGATGTATCATTATAGAACTCTGCTATAAACGGAGCAGCTACAAACATCCCCAAATACAATACAAGACAAACAGCAAAATTGAAAAAAAACACTGATGAGAAATCAAGATCATCCGCATCTTTTTTCTGAATCAATGCCGTTCCAAGACCACTGTCCACAAATACCTGTAAAATTGTTGTAAACACTGTCACCAATGCTATATTTCCATAGTCTTTTGGTGAAAGGATTCTCGCAAGAACTATGGAAACTAAAAACATTACCAATTGGGCGCCACATCGTTCTGCAAAACGCCAAAAAAAATTTTTTATCACACTATTATTTTGCATATTTTCTCCATAATATTATTAACTTATCAAAACATGGGAATATAACATTTAACCAAACCCTTATCTTCTGTTTATTATTAAGCGAGTTAAAAATTTCTCGATTCTGTTTTTGTAATAATTTTATAGGCTCCTTCTTAAGCATAAATAAATTATATTTCTGATAATTTATTTTTTTTCTAATTGTGTAATAATATTTTCCATTTGTTACATTATCCAAATTTTCCAATGCCAAAATCATTCTTTGATAATGTATACAAAATTGTTCCTTATTATTCTGCATTCTCTCTGTCCATGATCCCTCAGAACAAAATCTATAAGCTGACATAGTTTTATTTAAATACAACATTCCTCCATTCAGTGCTCCCATAACTTGTAAAAAATAATCCAATGGATAAATCTTTCGAATATTACTATATTTAAAAAAAGCATCTTTTTTAATCAGTAAACTATTCGTTCCAACAAAATCTCCATCTCCCTTTATAACATCATCAACACCAAATATTTTATTTTTTTTATCTGGTGCAATTTTACCTATTATTTTTGAACCCTCTCTATTTACAATTTGCACTTCGTGAGCACATATCCAACAATTATCATTTTTTCTCATAGCCTCTATCTGTCTTTGTAATTTATTTTTATCAACCCAATAATCATCTCCTTCGCATATTGCAATATATTCGCCTTTGGAAATCGGTATTACTAAATCATCTACAATATTAATGCCTAGCGAATATTGATTATGTTCTTGTATAATCGTTCTAATTAGATTAGGATATTTTTCAGCGTATTCTTTTACTATTTTTGATGTTGAATCTGTGGAACAATCATCATGAATCAAAATTTCATATTTAAAAGATGTATCTTGATTTATAATGCTGTCAATACACCTTGAAATATACTTTTCATGATTATATGTTAAACAAATTACAGTTATTAACGTTTCTTCCATTATTTTTCCCTCAGAATTATGTATATAAAGCTAAAGTAAACAATGATATTATCAACCAATACCCATTAAATGATGCCCCCAAAAATATTGCATATGATAACAATATTATATAAATAAATAAATTATTTCTACTAATGTATTTTCTTATTAACAAGGAAACAAAACTAATATAAAAATATCCTGTTATTCCATAAATTTTTGTATAAGATAAAAGAAGATTATGTGGATTATTTCCAACATATAATTGCCCATGTTCACTTGCATATTTATAACATTCAGTTTTAAATATGCTTTCTTTACAACCAAAAAATAAATATTTTGGTGTAGACAAAAAAATATTAACTAAGTAAACAACAACTGTAAATCTATAGTAGTTAGACAAATCCAAAAAATTCTTTATTCTATCCTTAAATGCTATTTCATAAAAAATCTTTCCTTCTATATACTGTGTTTCACAAAAAAGTCCCATTAAATATAAAACAAACACAGCTAACGGTAAAATAACGCCTAGATTTATTATATTTTTATTATAAATTTTTAAACATATTTTTTTTACAACATCAATATTCCAGAGCGCATAAAATATTAGAGCAAATAAATAATTTCTTGATAACGATAATACTCCAAATAATAAAATAATGTTTCCAAATTTCGGCCATCTTTTCTTTATAATTAGTGCCAATAAAAAAATAGCTAATCCAGACTCATTAACCTCATCTACTCCTGTATGTAAAAATCTACCGCTACTTATACCATAATAAACACTATAAATAATTGTAAATAATACAGCCACTATAAAAATGTATGTTTCATTCAATATTCTATTAAAAATAATAATACTATTATTTGAAAGAAAATGCTTAATTAATACAGGTGTCAATAAAATCAATGGAGAAATTGACAATTGAAACATGCATAATATAAATATACACATAATATATAAAAACTCTATTAGTGTAAATTTTGTATTTCTTTTAATTAATAGAATAAAAGAAAATAACAGCCAGCCACCAAAAATTAATGAATCAATAGGTATTCCTATAGAAGTTAAATATCCAGATGGTACGTAATAAACAACAGCAATAGCAAAAAACACACACCAATATTCCCATGTCATTCTTAATTTCATAGTTATCCCCTATATTTTTAGATAATAATATATTAATTTAATTGGAAGTAATTTAATTATTATTACTACGATTTTTCTTGTAAGAGAAAGTGAAGAGTCTATTAATATTCTATAATTAATTTTAACAATTTCAATTTCGTCTTTTATCTTTATAGCATCATTATATTTTGATTTTATCATTTTTATTAATATTGAAAAATGACATTTAATTTCATATTGATCAATTAAATATTTATATAAAGGAAATTGATTATACCTTTCATCATCTTTTAACATATTAGCAACTTTTATCAAATCATAATTTTTTTCATTAAAAGCATCATTTGTTATAGACTCATTATTCATATAATAAAAATACATTCCATTATTAAATTTTACATATTTTGTTGCTTTTTTTATTATTTGCCAATTAAATATAAAATCTTCATATATTATTCCATTTATAAATCTTATTTTATCTATAGCCTCTTTTTTATACAATTTTGTACAGCAAGATGCATCTGTACAACCTCCTTTTGTAATAGATTTTAAGTATTGTATTCCTATTTTTTCGTCTGCATATAAACATATAACATTTTTTTTACATGTTTTTTTTGCATGTAATTTTTTCGACTCATTATGGACTATCTTGTAATCGCAAGATACTATATCTGCGTTATTTTTTTTCATTAATTTATATAATATCTCATAAAAATCGTCTGTTATCCAATCGTCACTGTCGACAAATCCCACACACTTTCCTGAAGCAATATCAAGGCCTGCATTTCTAGCTGATGATAATCCACCATTTTTCTTATGAATAACTTTGATTCTTGAATCAACCCTCAAATACTCATCACATATTTTACCCGAATTATCAGTTGAGCCATCATCAACCAAAATAATTTCAATATTAGCTAACGTTTGTTTAATGATGGAATCTAAGCATCTTTTTAAATATAATTCCACATTATATACAGGCACTATCACCGACACTATTGGTTCAATTTTATTCATTGTATTTTCTCCACTCTGAATTATTTTCATTCCATATTTTAAGTGCTTTTGCAGGTTGACCACCCACAATCGTCATTTCTTCAACATCTTTAGTCACAACAGAATTTGCAGCAATAATACTACCAATTCCTATATGGCATCCCTGTTGTATTACAACATTTTCTCCAATCCACACATTGTCTTCTATAATAACCGGGTTTGTATATATTTTTCGTTTATTCGGTTCTTCTAAAGGATTAGATTGTTCTTCTCCAGAATATTTACCATGTGAATTATCTATGATTAAAACTTTTGAGCCCATTAAAACATTATTCCCAATTGATATTTTATCTGAACAGGATATTCTAACATTATCTCCTATGTTGATATTTTTACCCAAAATAAGTCTCTTATCTGTAAACTCACCATTCACTTCAATTCTGCAATATCTACCAGTCGTCAATCCTTTTCCGAAATCTATATATTTTCTTCCCCGAACAGAAATTGGAAATCTAATCAATCTACATGACTTATAAAACAGTTTTGTCCTAATTAAATAAATTCCATTTTGTATCATTTCTTTTACACTATAATTCGATTTTCTTACTTCTACTTCACCCATTATAATCCTTTCTTAATTTTCATATTTTGCTTCTTACGTTCTTTATCAAACATCCACCCATATTTATTAAAATATTTACATGCAGATTTGATATGCTCAAATAGAAGTTTTTTATTCTTATATGATGCCCTGGCATGATCATGAATTATTGTCACATAAGGATAAAAAAGAGTTTTTCCTACTCTATGCAATCTACGCATCAAATCAAAATCTTCACAGTACATGAAGAATCTCTCATCAAAGTACAGTTCATTTTCTTCCAAAGTTTTTGTCCTCATAAACATAAAACACCCTGACAAACACGGAGGATTCATAATCTTGTTATATCCACTATCTTTTAATATGTATCTGTCATTCATTTTTTTTATAATTCCTTTGTTTGGAAGGAATCTTCTAAATATCAAATCAAACGGAGTCGGTAAGAGCTTGCATAAATACTGAAGCTCTCCATTCGGATATGTAACTTTAGGTAACATATAAACCACATCTTCATTTAAATCTGCATATTTTTCTAATTCGTCTATCACGCTGCTCTCAAATACCAAATCCGGATTTAAAACAACATGATACTTAGATTTTTCTTTAATTGCTTTTTGTATTCCTATATTGTGTCCAGAACCATATCCTATGTTTTTTCCAACATATATATAATCAATATATTCATTATCATCATATATCGAGGTACATTTATTGCTTGAATTATCAATTAAATACAATCTTCTTTCGGTTCCAGGACTGTAGCTATCAATGACTCTTTTTAGTAGCTTTATATCAGTGTTGTACAAAACAATAGACGCTGTTATCATTTTCCTTCGCACCTCTCTGCATTGACAATGGAATTAGACACAGCACCATCATGCATCTCTTTTCCTCTTTCTTCACTAAAGCCCTCTGTGCTTTCCTTCTGAAAGATTATCTTTACAGTTTCAAACAATATCTGTATATCCAGCACCAGTGAATAGTTAGTTATGTAAAACAAATCCAATTTTAATTTATCCAACGCTGTTGTATTATATTTTCCATATACCTGGGCATATCCGGTCAAGCCACCTTTTACCTTAAGACGTAGTGGCCACTCTGGAATATCCTCTGCATACATTTCGTCATGCTCCCATCTCTCAGGTCGTGGTCCGACTATCGACATATCTCCCTTAAAAATATTCAACAGCTGCGGCAACTCATCTATTCTCGTTGCCCTTATTATATTTCCCACTTTTGTAATTCTGTCATCTTTCTCTCCGGCTGGATGCGGTCTGCCATCTTTCTCTGCATCAACAATCATTGAACGAAATTTAAGTATCATGAATCTTTTACCATTCAATGTGACCCTTTCCTGTCTAAAGAATACCGGACCTCCATCTTCTGCATGGATAGCTATTGATACAATCAGCAATACCGGACTCAGAATTACTATCGCTATTCCGGATAACAAAACATCAAAAAATCTCTTCCAAAAAAGCTGTGCTTTTGACAAGCCTATGTTTTTACATAAACAAAGCGGCGTATCAAACAGGTTCAACTCCTCTGAGCTTCTCGCTATAATGTCTGAAATCTTCGGTGTAAAGTACACTCTCTTATTCAGTTCATAGCATTTCTTTAGTATCTCGTTTCTGACTTCACTTGGGATATCGTTTATCAACACTGCATCATAATTATTAAATTCTCTACAGATTTTTTCTATTCCCTCAGAATAATGCATCAGCTTTGCTACATGATATTTGTCCTTGCGAGAGCTCACCTTATCGCATAAGCCATTTTGATATTCTCCATATATCTCAAGTACTTCCAATGCCGGGAACAGCTTTCTATATACATCTACCAATATTATTACTAAAATCGATAATACAACTGATTGAAATGCTGCCATGAGAATATAAATAACGAACAATTTCCCAACGAATCTAAATTGTCCTGTCACTGCCATTGATATAAATATCTGAAATACTGCCACAGTAAATAATGTTATAATCTGTGACATAATCAGATTTGTTTTTCTATCCACACCAATTTTAAACGTTCTCAGGTATTTTCCCATCAACAGATACAATATCAAATATATTCCTATAGACATTGCAATATTAGCCGTGCCTAACAAATGTCCGGTCACGTTATTTTCTTTTGCAAAGCGGTACCATACAATGCCATATGTCAAAGTAACAACAATTGCAAAAATCGCTGTGCATAAATATCTATAATAATATTTTCTTTCTATTTTCATTTTTTCATTCCTACTTCCAATTCATCCCTATCTCATCCAGCTGTCTGATTCTCACTTCATCCAGCACCATATTGTTGGAGCCGGGATGCTTTCTTTTTCCTCTCACGTTTGATATCCATCTCCCCAGGCGCACTCCATCCACACTGTATGACAGCGGTATGTTCAGATTGCCGTGCTCACTGTAATAGGCTTTTGCAAGCTCAAACTTTCGATTCCACTGTGTAGCTTTCTTGTTTTCATGCTTATATCCTATAGTTTCAAGCCTTTTAAGCTGTTCATCGGTAAGCGTTTTGTTCTTTGCACCTTTGCTGTTTAGCTGATTGCTTATATTGGACAGCCATCTGCCGAGCGGAATTCCTTCCGGCGTGACATATTTGATCTTCACATCCAGGTTTCCATGCTCACTGTAGTATTTTTCTGCGGCACTATAGTATTGCTCCCATTTTTCCTGATTGTGATTCCATATCATACCAAGTTCCTCAAGTGCTTTTCTCTGCTCATCGGTGAGCGCCTGCTCTATGCCATACTTTTTCACCTTGAAGCGCATGTTGTTGATCCATGAGCCGAGCCTGAAGCCTGTAGGTGATACGTATTTTGCTTTGATGTCCAGATTGCCGTAGGTATTACGGTAGCTTTTCAGCTCTTCAAGTACCTCCTGCCAGCTTGAGTCCGTGACATCCCATATCATGCCTATGTCGTTTAGCTTTTGTATCTTTTCCCAGGTGAGATTTCCGGATATATTGCCTGACTTCACACGCCTCTGGGTGTTTATCCATGCTCCCAGTGTGAGTCCTGCCCCAGTGACATAGCTCTTTGGTATCTTGAGATTTCCATTTTCCTCATACCATTGCTTGGCAGCCTCATAGTATGTGTCCCACGCGCTTCCCAGATTTTCCTGCAGGCGCATGAATATTTCCCTGCTGTCCTTTGTCTCGTCAATGATGCGGAATCTGTCGTCAAAGTGCTCTCTTGGCGAGTGAGTGTCCGGATACAGTAAAAATGCTTCCTGCATTTCGTTTTTCAGACAGTCTATGCAGTATAGACTGTCGAAGTTGTTGACCAGGTCAAATATGACCGGCCGGGTTTTGTTTCCTGCTGACAGTGCTCTGCCTATCTGCTGCAGATAGATGATTGGCGACACTGTAGGGCGAAGCAGTATTACTCCGTCCACGTCGTCCACATGTATGCCCTCGTTTAGCATGTCTATGCAGTAGAGGAGCTTTAGGTGGCTTCCTGTGTCCTTTTTGAATTCGGCAAACGCTTTGCTGGTCGATGCTTCGTTGTAGTACGCCGTGTATATGTGCGGCTTTTTGTCCACCTTGCTAAACCAGTCGCCTGCCTGCTCCTTCATCTCATCCATGTGTTCTCTGCCCGAGCAGAATACTATGTATTTGCCATCTGGCTTTGTCATCTGTCTGGCAAAGACCTCTGTGAGACCGTCTGCCTGCTCGAGTGCACGCTTTAGCTGCTCTAGGAGCTTTTCATTTTCTGATACAAGTCCCTGGTTTGATAAGCCCTCGATTCGTTTTTTCAGTTGTTCGAGCTCTTTCTTGTATGAATACATGGCTATGACATATTTAGGCTCCGGAAGTATCTCCCTCACAATTGCTTCTCCGAGCGTCATCTCTGAGGCTACATTTCCCTCAAAGAGCTCCTCTGCCATATTGCGCTGGTTGTCCAGATAGCGTATGTTTGTTGCTGAGAGTCCCAGGCGCTTTGCCTTCGGATATGCTTCCAGAAGCTTTTTCACACTCTTGCCCCACTCTGTGGCTCCACAGCGGTGAAACTCATCGAGTATGATATAGTCGGGGCGCAGGGTGTCTATGCTGTCCTCATGCTTCATGAGCCTGCTGTACGACATATATTCTATGTTTGAGAACTGTGTGTCTATGTTCTCAAGCTGTGTCTTGTAGATGTACTCACTTGGCGATAGCCATAAAAAGTGATTGTGCGGATGCTGCTCCACAAGCTTGAATGCTATCATCGACTTGCCTGTGCCGGTCGGATGGATGACAGCTGCCATCTGCTTTTCCTCCAGCATGGTTTCGACTGCTCTGTATGCATCTTCGTTGTGTTTGTAAAGATGTATGCTCATTTGCTGCCTCCGGGTGAAACACTACATTAAAAGGGAGGTTGGATTTCGCAGATTATTACAATCTGCGAAATCCAACCTCCCTTATGTATAAAATAAGCATTTTATATAAATATGACCATTTTTCTGACCATTTATGGGATAACTATAGAATTGATTGCGGAGCGCTTGGTCTCCAGATTTGGATGCACATAGCGATTCAATGTAATATTTACATTGGAATGACCAAGAATCTCACTTACACTCTTAGCGTCAGCCCCACTGCTTATACAGTTTGTGGCAAAGGTGTGGCGCAATGCATGAAAGTGAGTATTCCCGATACCTGCTTCTCTTATATAGATATGAAATCTATTCTGATAAGTGCGGGGATCCATAGGCTGATTTTTCTTTAGAAAATAAGAGTCACCTTTCATTGAAGTGTTATAATAATCTGACAGCTTGTCATATATAAAGTCCGGGATAGGAATCTCACGAAGTGAATTTGAAGTCTTTGGTGAATCTATATATAAAGAAGTCTTTTTCGTGGCTGTGTTGTTATTTTGTGATGAAACGGATGTGTGTACCGTATCTACCGGAAGTCTCTGCACTGTGCGATTGACATGCAGAGTGCGACTAATCATGTCGATATCTTCCCATTTCAGGGCACAAATTTCTCCTAAACGCAGCCCCATAAAAAGGCACAATAAAATACCGAGCTTATAGATATCAAGCTCGGTAAGAAGATACTCGGTTAGCTTTTGCTGGTCTGTTGTATTGATTGTATTTATGTTGTTTGAGGATGTGACGGATGAACGTTTTGCCCTGTACGACAGATGAATTTCTCCGGTGCCATATGTGGCAGCTCCATATGCAAGGATAGAATTGAATATACAAAGTATGCTCTTTGTAACGCTCTCACCGGCTGTCTCAGGCAGCTCCTTGAGTATTTCATTCTGATTTAACTGATCTATGACGATTTCTCCCCAGTTCGGTTTGATATATTTGTTGTATATAGTAGAATACTTTTGAATGGTAGAGCACTTCCGGCTGGATGCTATACTTTCAAGCCATTTCTCAGCGACTTCTTTTACGGTGATAGCGGACTGCTTGTGGGCTGCTGTTTGATTAAGTGAAGCAGCTTTTGCTGTAAGCAGCCTTTCTGTTACTTCCTTATAGCTGTGGCCGTATACCGATTTGCACTTTTTACTGCCGGCTGTGTCTACTATGTAGTAACGCCCCTCCCAGCGTCCGTCGGTTCTCTTTCTGATGTTGGTTCCTCTTCTTGACATAATGTATGCCTCCTTGTGATTATTTATTTCAATAGAAGAGGAATGAAACACTTAATATTTATCTGTTTTCCATATGTCCTTACCATTTTGGAATGCTCTCAGCTTTATAAGTTTCTTTTCATATAAAGCCTGAAGCCTTGGGATGCGCATATGACGTTCAATTAGATCACTTTTATACAAACTGAAATCCATTTCAGCTTTATCAATATTTACAATATTTCTATCCTTTACATATGATAGAAGCCGTACTTCTTTAGAAATAAAAGAATGTGTCTTTATCTCATCAATACGAATTGAGCCAAGATGCTCGTATGGAATATTATAGAACATAGAATTACCGGAATCATATATAGGTGCAAATCCAAGTATTTCTAATGTGTCAGGATTTCTGACTATAGAAATATTATTCATGTGTCTGTCGGTATTTGAAATGAGATAATCAGTCATTATTTCATAATCCATAAAATAATCAAACTTTTCTTCTTTTATTCCCAAACCAAGACAGACTTTTTTCAATGGATAATAGTATGATTCATTTTGTTTAAGTTTGACAGATTGCAATAATTCCCATGCGCTGATACATTCCAAATTTTCTGAGCAAAAATCATACGAAAGACATCCAAGTCCTTCAATTCCACCTTCTACTGTTAACAATGTGGGAGTGTATACCGTGAAATTTTCAAATTTTTGTTTTCTATGAAGTTCTGTTGCAAATAATTCGTTTATACTTTGCTGGTATGATTCTCCATAATTACCTTTAATCATATATCGGCGGCCTGAAGTGTCAATACACCATTTTTTCTGAAGTTCTCCCTGTGAAGCAGCACAGTTAAATTTTGTTTTCTTCCTTAAATCAAGTAAATTGTCCTTGTTTAATGTTATTTCACCAAAAGTATCTACAAAATCATTTGTAAACAGATTAACATCTTTCCACTCTATATCTTCACCACGAGGTTTAATCCAATAACAATCCGACAAACTTAAGGCCAAATTATCTACCAAAGCACTGTTTGTTGAAGAATACCCTAGTCTTTGCAAGGCAGTCTTAGCTCCGTGTCTTGTCTTAGGAATAGCTCTGTCCTTCCACCAATCATGAAATTTCATATCATTCATCTGTCCGCCTATAGGAAAGTGGGCAAGAGCTGCTTCATTTTTTCTATAATTTCCGAGAGTCCCCCCTTCAGTTAATTCCATCAGGCAAACAGGTATATCTTTATGCATTAGATAGTATTCTTTAGCTATTTTCTTCGCCATATATTAACTCCATATAATATCTTCAGTTTTATCAAGTCTACAGTCACGATTAAATTTATCAACTATTTCATAATAGGATTCAAATAAATCAGCCACATATAATGAAAGATTTTTTTCCTTAACACCGTTGAGATCTTCACCAATCTGAATTTTTGTACCTATTGAATCAATTAAATATCCAGCTTCTCTGTTATAATAATAAATCTTACCTTTATTATCTTCAATTTTACACATATTATCATTATCTATCGGTAATTGGTTGGCAATCAATTTTATAATATACGGTGTTGGCGAGCTTTCTCCCTGCTCCCATTTCTGCAATGTACTTATTGGTATATTGAATATCTTTGAAAAACTACGTTGTGAAAGGCCGGTAGTATTTCGTATTTCCTTAATGTTCATAATAACAAACCTCCCATAAAATATATACCCAATTTGGTTACTTTTTTTATTATTATACCCAAATCAGATATATAATGTCAATATAATTTAATTTATTTCTGACCACAATTTTGACCATCTAAAACTAAAAAATGTATAAAATACAAACTGATATTCCATTAAAAATGTAAAAAGACACAAAAAAAGATACAATAGTTGACATAAAATGACTAAAGTTTTATTATATATCTAGTGTTTTTAACAGAGGTAAAGTTCGCAGATTGTAATAATCTGCGAACTTTTTTATTACATTCTTTCTGATTTGTGCAATAGCCCAAATGTCATTAAAAATATACCAAAAAGAGAGCGGGCCGGCGAATGGGAAGTTCGCCGGCCCAGATTTACACTAGGAGCAAAGTTTATACTTTGCGGAGATAAAATATATTTATAGAAAACCAAATATTTGGTGATCTATCATTTTGATTTGTGGTCATTCCTGTTGTCGCGACCACATGCAAATATTTATAGAAATGTTTAAATATCTGCGAATAACGAATTAGTCATTATAGTTTCTGCATATTGTGCTTATACCGCTGCCAGCTTCTTTCCAAGCTCCTCGCAGGCTGTCTTTGCATCATCGTCCGGTGCATCCTGGCAGATAACACCCTCGCCGCCTACTACTGTAGCTCCTGCCGCTGTCATTCGCTCTACCCAGTCGCGCATCCACTCACCATCGCCCCATCCGTATGAACCAAACAGACCGATTGTCTTGCCTGCCACGCAGCCCTCAAGCTCTGTAACAAACGGCTCCATCTCCCCCTCCTCAAGTACCTCTGCACCCATTGCAGGGCATCCGAGTGCGAATGCTGTCTCTGATTTAAGCTCATCTATTGAAGCACTGCTTACGAATACGATTTCTGCTTCCTTTCCGGCATCTGTGACGCCCTTTGCAACTGCCTCTGCCATTGCTGCTGTATTGCCTGACTGTGACCAATAAACTACACTGATTTTGCTCATTTTAAATCCTCCTATACCGCTATCTGCTGCGGTTCTTCTTTATATATTTCCAGTATCAGCCTCATATCTATATCCTCGGCCAATAGCTGTATGACACTTTCCTTCGCCTTTTCAAAATCCTCAAACATCTTCTTTTTGAGTGGTACGTTGCGGTACACCTTCCAGTATCCTGAATACAGGCAGCCGCATCCGTTATGCTCTATAAAGCCTCTCACATCCTCTATCGGATATCCAAGCAAAAGCCCCATCTCATGTGGAAACTGCTTGTGTTCATCATTCAGATACGCTTCGTAGTGTTTTTTGAATCTAAGTAATATCTTACCGAATGAAAAATCCTCATATCCCGCTTTCTTTAGTATGTCCAAAGCCTCTGAATTATTCAGATATGCTTCTAAGAGGCTCCTGCGGAATAAGAGGAAGGCGGTTTTCTCATTCCTTGCTGTGAGCCTGAAATGCGATATCCCGGAAGCCCTCAGAATCACTCTCATGGCACTCTCATCAGCGCTGTCTATCATGAGCATATTTGAAATTCTCGCTCCTGTAATTAGTGGGGCACATTGGAGGGCAAGCTGCATTTCCACGCTCTTTAAATCCATGCTCATAGCAATCTGAAATACTTCCTGGCACATTTTTGCTCCTTTCGTGTTAGTTATCTCTAACCTGAGTTAAATATATCTTACTTGTACCTATATGTCAAGTGTTTTTTTGCTATTTTTACACTTTTTATTCTCAATTAATTGCAACAAAAAACACACTAAGAATCTTTAATTCTCAGTGTGCTTTCCTTATTGCCGTTCTTCTTTTTATATAATTCATTAATTCACTATTATAACAATTGTACCTATTGATATATCACAGCCTCTCCCCCACTGCTTTGCAACGCTTTCTGCTAAAAGCAATGCCATAAAAGCCTCCAATAAAAAAATACAATTCCTATAACCCAGGTTTAGGATACCTGCACTCTGTACATATTTTTGCGGTCTATCGCTCCAATCTCTTCAAGCGTATTGATCATACGATACACCGTAGCAGTCCCGATAGAGTGGTCTATCTTTGACGCCCGGTAATAAATTTCTTTGCAGCTTCCGCACTCGCCCTCGAGGATTACATCAAGCAAAATAAGTCTCTGCTTTGTAATCCTGCATCCGCTGTCCTTTAGCTTGCCAACGATTACCTCTTTTTGCTCTATTGCTTCTTTCGACATACATCCTCCGATCGTTACTGATGCCGGGGATTAATGACAGCCCTTGCAATGGCTGCAGTCCATTCCACACTGCAGGCTCTTGCCTGCCTTCTTTGATTTGATTATTGTCCTGATTACAAGTGCAACTATCACTACGAGAATTGCAATTACAATGATATCAGCCAGCATGTCATCATCTCCTATTCACTACAAATGCTACTAAATATGCTACTGCATTATTTCTTTTCTTTGAAAAATCCTATTATAATCTTTACGGCAAGCCCCAGCAGGCACAGAAGAACTATGACTGCTATGAGGTCTGCTGTGTTAAATTCCAAGTTGATTCTCATTTAAATGCCTGCCACTAAACGCCTATTACACGTTTGATGCCGCAAATGAAGTGCTCTTTACTGTTGCCTTATTAGGGTCTTTTCTGAACAATAAGTATAATACACCTGCAAGGAGTACAAATGCAACTACTGTCCAGAAGTTAAAGGCAACCTCACCTATGCAAAGTCCCACAATCTGGTAGAACATAAGTGTTACACAGTAAGCTGATACGTTCTGGAATATGATTGTAAACCAGAAGAACTTACGGTTGTTAAGCTCCTTTGCTGTTGTTGAGATAGCTGCAAGACATGGTGAGTCAAACAGATTGAACAGCAAGAATGATACTGCTACCATTGTTGTTGGGAAGAATGCTGCAAACTGATCATGCATGCTTACTGCATACTCTTCTACCTCTCCAAGTCCTGAGAGTACACCCATTGTTGATACGATACCCTCTTTTGCCACAAAGCCTGAGAGTGATGATGCAACTGCCTGCCAGGTATCGAATCCGAGTGGTGCAAAGATAACTGCGATTGCAGATCCGATTACTGCAAGTAAGCTGTTTTCTTTGTCAACAAGTCCGAATGCGCCATCCTGGATGCCGAAGCTTGAAAGGAACCACATAACTGCACAGCAGAGGAAGAGGATTGTTCCGGCTTTCTTTAAGAATGCCCATACTCTCTCCCATACATGCAACAGCACACCCTTTACTGAAGGTACATGATACTGTGGGAGCTCCATTACAAACGGTGCAGGCTCGCCTGCAAATGCCCTTGTCTTCTTTAAAATGATGCAGTAAATGATTGTGAGGCCGATTCCTGCAAAGTACATAAGAGGTGCCATCCACCAGCAGCCATCACCCATGATAAAGCCTGCGATAAGTGCGATAACCGGAAGCTTTGCTCCACATGGGATATTTGTTACTGTCATCATTGTCATACGACGGTCTTTTTCGTTCTCGATAGTACGTGTTGCCATGATTCCGGGTACACCACATCCTGATCCGATGAGGAATGGGATGAAGGACTTTCCTGAGAGACCGAATCTACGGAAGATTCTGTCCATGATGAAGGCTACTCGTGCCATGTATCCGCAGTCCTCAAGGATTGAGAGGAATAAGAATACGATAGCCATCTGTGGTGCAAATCCGATAGGTGCACCAAGACCTCCGATGATACCGTCAACTACAAGTGATACGAGCCATTCAGAGCAGCCTACATTTTCCATAAATGTCTGTACTGCCGGCTGAATCCACTCACCAAAGAGTGTGTCGTTTGTCCAGTCTGTTACAATTCCACCGAGTGATGATACTGCAACATAATATACAGCCCACATGATGAGTGCAAAAATAGGCAGTGCCAAAAATCTGTTTGTAACAATCTTATCAATTTTGTCTGATACTGTCTCTTTTCCGGCGCGTGCCTTCTTTACACATGAGCCGATGATTGAAGATATGTACTGATATCTCTCGTTTGTGATGATACTCTCTGTGTCATCATCGTATTTGTCCTCGAGAGCTTTAATCTCTGCGTCTACGTTTGGAGCACTCTTTAATACCTCAGAAATCTTTGAGTCACGCTCTAAAAGCTTGATTGCAAAGAATCTCTTCTGGCTCTCTGTTACTGCAAGACCAAGCTTATCCTCGATGCCTGCGATTGTGCTCTCCACATCATCTGCGAAGTGATGTACCCTCTGAACGGATTTACCTGACTTTGCAATCTGGATTGCCTTCTCTGCGGTCTCCTTGATTCCTGTCTTCTTTAAAGCTGAAATCTCAACAACCTCACAGCCGAGCTTCTCTCCAAGTGCTTTGATATTGATTTTGTCTCCGTTTTTCCTTACAATATCCATCATATTGACAGCCATAAGCACCGGAATGCCAAGCTCGATAATCTGTGTTGTCAGATACAGATTACGCTCGATATTTGTTCCATCCACGATATTGATAATCGCATCAGGCTGCTCTCCGATTAAGTAATTTCTTGCAACAACCTCCTCGAGAGTATATGGAGAAAGTGAGTAGATACCCGGTAAATCCACCAGGTCTACATCCTTGTGACCGATAAGCTTTCCCTCTTTTTTCTCAACTGTAACACCAGGCCAGTTACCAACATACTGATTGGCACCTGTTAAGGCATTGAACAGTGTTGTTTTTCCGCAGTTCGGGTTTCCTGCGAGAGCAATTTTTACTGCCATGTTTTAATCTCCTTATTTTTGTTTGCTCATTCTGCCTATAGTTTGTATTTACTAACCTATGGGCAAAAAATTTACTCTACTTCTATCATAGAGGCATCGTCCTTACGAAGTGATAGCTCATAGCCTCTCACTGTCACCTCTACCGGATCGCCAAGCGGTGCCACCTTGCGGATAAATATCTCAACACCCTTAGTAATGCCCATATCCATGATACGTCTCTTGACTGCGCCCTGGCCTGTGAGCTTGACAACCTTGACTGTCTCGCCTACTTTGGCTTGCTTTAATGTCTTCATGCTGACTACTCCTTTTTAAATTTTATTGTTGTTTAAAAAATTTATATAAACGTTTGCATAATATCATATACAAAGTCGTTTAAATCTTAAATGATTACAGCTTATACAGCACATTGCTGCATATGTTGTATGTGTTATATGTGTCATACATGCTATATCCATGCCTGTTACATTGTTATATCAGACCATGATCTTATTTGCCATGTCCTTGCCGATTGCTACTCTGGCGCCCTTTACATTGACTATCATATTGCCGGCTATCTCTGAGATGACAGTCACCTCTGTGCCTACTACAAAGCCCAGCTTCTCAAGGAAGGATCTCACCTCTTCCTTTCCGCCGATTTTCTTGATTATCTGTGCCTCCCCGGCACCACTCATTGATAATGGCATCATATTTACCACCTTTCCGCCGAAGGCCTTTACAGCCGCTTCGATGCGTTCGTCGTCGGTAG
>OGLE01000233.1_pt1 | contig 55871 bp, 37 predicted proteins | sample 1572671 | NCBI WGS metagenome assembly OGLE01 (sample SAMEA2581923, study PRJEB24529) | metagenome | biome: Human gut stool | place: China | collected 2011 | reverse complement strand
CAAGCTCATATAGGACAAAGTAATATAATCTGTAAAGTTTTTCTAGGACAAGATATCCAGTCAAGATACCGTGCAATCCTCGCAAAGTGCAAAAGTGCAGAGTGCAACTCAAATCAATTCGGACAACCATGAGTGAATACAGGTTTCATTTGCAGAAATACAAATACGGCAGCAAGATTAGTTGTCCGAGTTGTGGAAAAACCCGATGCTTTGTCAAATATGTCGATGCAGAAGGAGAGATTGCCTTTCCTGACAATGTCGGTAAGTGTGACCACGAGAATAGCTGTGGCTATCATTATACACTCAAAGAATATTTCAAGGATAATCCTGATGTATTGGCACGAGATCAAAGTGTGGGTGAACCATTCCGCGCTGCTATATATAAGTCTATTGAGAAGAGTCCTGTTTGCATTGCTCCTTCATACATACCGTCATCTTTTGTGGATAGAAGCCTGTCTCACTATGAAATCAACCCTTTGTATAAGTATCTATGTAACGTGTTTGGAGAGGAAGAAACTGTGCGCTTATTCCAGTTATATCATGTTGGGACATCTGCAAAATGGGGAGGTTCAACAGTTTTTTGGCAGATAGATATAAATGGGCAGGTAAGAACCGGCAAGATAATGTGTTATAATGTAAAGACAGGACATCGGGTTAAAGAGCCTCAGGCTTTTGTCAGCTGGGCACACACCGAATTAAAGTTACAGGATTTTCATTTGAAGCAATGTCTGTTTGGGGAGCATTTATTGAAGAATTCAACCTCTTATCCTGTGATGCTTGTCGAGAGTGAGAAGACCGCTGTAATCATGAGCCATTTTATTCCCGATTATATATGGCTGGCCACAGGCGGAAAGAATGGCTGCTTCAATAGTGAGGCTATGCAGCTTCTTAAAAACAGGGAGGTTACACTTATCCCGGATTTAGGGGCTACTGAACAATGGAAAGCAAAGTCTGCTTTGTTATTAGATGTTTGTAAAAAGGTTGCTGTCTCTGATATTTTAGAACGGACAGCGACTGAAGAACAACGCAGCCAAGGATTGGATATTGCAGACTTCTTTCTCTTTTCGCCGACCAAACGTCAAATACTTCAACTGATGATAAAGTGTAACCCTGCTTTACAGTTGCTCATTGATGAACTGGATTTGGAACTTATTGAATAGTAAAGGAACTTGTTCCGTGGATTTATAGAAAGTCCATAACACAATAAGGACTTTTTGCCTGACAGCAATAAAGTTCCTCCGGCATCCGGCAGAATCCGGTTCGGAGTGAGCAAGCTCAGACATTAATCATTTATCAAAAGAATACCCTATATGAATACAGATATAAAACAAGCCATGCATGTCGAAGCTGGAAAGTCATTCGGCATGGCAGAGGCAAATGAGAATGAAAGGCGTTGGAACGAGGACAAGATTGACAGGAAGAATCAGGATCCGACCAACCATTACGACAAGACCAGAATGAAACTTAACTTCGAGATTGGTTCTGACGGGAAAGTTCATCCGTTAGGTTATCAGGAGAAACCGCTTGAAGTCCGTTTGCAGGAACGGTTGGACGAATTAAGCTGGAAGCCGTTCAAGTCGAACAGCAAGATCCAGCCGAACTGTTGCGCTAAGTTTGTCTTCGGAGGAAACCATGACCGGACGCTTGAAATGGCTTTCGGGAATCAGTCCGTCTATTTGGAGAAAAGTGCGGACAACAGCCATCTGCACCGTTGCGAGGAAATCGAGAATTGGGCGAAGGATGTCTATGACTGGTGTGCCAACAGATACGGACGGGAAAACATTGTCGGTTTTCAGGTGCATCTTGACGAGAGCAGTCCGCATATTCATACCCTGATTGTTCCGGTAGGCATCCGCCCCAAGAGCGGACGGGAGTGTGTGATGTGGTCGGCAAAGTTCGGGAAAGACCGCTATGAATATGGAAGGATATTGAAAGAAATGCACACTTCACTATATGAAGATGTCGGCAGTAAATACGGCCTTGAACGCGGAGACAGTATTGACGGGCGCAACGTGCAGCATCTGAACAAGCGAGATTATATCCGCAAGTTGACTAAAGAGGCGAAACAGGCGGAGAAAGCCGTCAAGGGACTTCAATCCATGATGCGGAATCTGGAATCAAGGATTTTCAGTTATAGGCTGCAACTTGAAGAGGCGGAAAAGGAACTGGTTTCCGGCAAGATTACGCTCGACAGATATGAAGCGCAGAAAGCTGATATACAGAAACTCATTGCCGAGTATCAGACCAAACTTGAAGACAAGACCGACAAACTCCACATAAAGGAACAGGAACTTGAGCGATTGACCGCAGATGTGACAAAAGCCCGTTCGGTTGTCCAGCCGTTCCGCAACCACAAGGTCGATTTCACGCCACCGCAAATTACAGAGAAAGTACCCTTGTTCGGTACGGACAAATGGGTCGAGCGTCAGAACCTGTATATAGCCAAACTGTTTACCGAAATTGTCCGCAAGATAGAATCCCTGTATAGAAATGATGCGGCACGGCAAATTGAAGCAGCACAGCGAAATGTATTGGTAGATTATGGGGAGCTTTATCAACTGAGACGGGAGAACAAATCCCTTTCGGACACAAACGAAAGTTTGGAATCGGAATTGAATACACTGCTTGGGCAATTGGCAGTACCATCAGTACGTAACCTGATTTTTGCCGTTGCCGATGCGCTCATCGGTGGCCAACCTGTACCGATTTCCTCCGGTGGCGGAGGCTCAACCTCCGATTTGCCTTGGGATGGCCGAAGACCTGACGAGGAAGAAGAAGCGTACCAGAGAAGATGTTTGCTTTATGCTTCACGAATAGCCAAGACTGTAAGACGTCGATACTATAGAAAGAGTTGAAAATCAGTTTTATTTGTTTATTTATCCCGATGAAGTTGTAATTCCATTGGGATATTTTATTCTGTAATATAGCGAGGATTTAAGAACAATATTAATTAAAGATTATGATATACGGTTACATTCGTGTCAGTAGTGACAAACAGACCGTTGAAAACCAACGGTTTGAGATAAATAATTTCTGCGAAAAACAGAATATAGTAATTAACGATTGGATAGAAGAAACTATCAGTGGTACAAAGAACTACAGTAAACGTCAACTTGGGCGTTTACTTGGCAAAGTATGTAAAGATGATATTATCATTTGCAGTGAATTGTCGAGGCTTGGTAGGAATCTCTTTATGATTATGGAAATTCTGAATATCTGTATGACAAAGGAATGTCGTGTTTGGACCATCAAAGATAACTATCGACTTGGAGAAGATATTCAAAGTAAGGTACTTGCTTTTGCGTTCGGTTTATCGGCTGAAATTGAACGAAATTTAATCAGTCAGCGAACGAAAGAGGCGTTAGCCCGTAAAAAAGCAGAAGGAGTTGTCTTGGGTCGCCCGGTGGGTAGAAAAACAGATGAGTCCAAGTACAAACTATATCCGAAAAAGAATTTAATTGCCGAACTTTTGAAAGAAGGTATATCACGGCGAAAAATAGCTAAGATTTGTAAAGTGGACAGGAATACGTTATGCCGTTTTATTAATACTTTTTTGCTGGAAAAATAGGAGCGATTATGTTGAGACACATATAGTCAATTCCATTTTTGCATCATCTGGTTCTTGGAGTATTTTATCAGATATCGAAAAATCTATCAAAGCAAAAATAGAGGCTGTAGGCACACCATTGAAAGATTGGGATGTCCAGATCAACTATGGTATTAAAACAGGGTGTAATGATGCATTCATTGTCGATTCCGTCAAACGCAACGAGATTTTGAATAACTGCATTACGGAAGAGGAGAGACAAAAAACTGCGGAATTTATACGACCGATATTGCGAGGACGAGATATTAAAAAATACGGTTATGAATTTGCAGACCAGTACATTATTGCAACATTTCCTTCTCGGAAATATAATATAGATGAATATCAGTCTCTTAAATCATATTTTTTAAGCTTTGGTATTGAAAAATTGGAACAAACAGGTAAGGAGTATATTATTAATGGAGAAATTGTAAAAGCGAGAAAGAAAACAAACAACAAATGGTTTGAGACGCAAGATAGCATCAGTTATTGGGACGAATTTTCGAAGCCAAAAATCATATACCCTAATATGACAAAATTCTTGCCGTTTGTTTATGATAGAAGTGGAGTGATGACAAATCAAAAGTGTTTCATTATCACAGGAACTCACCTTGAATATCTGACGGCTTTTTTCAATTCTTCTCTTTTTAAATTCTGTTTTGCAGATAGATTCCCTGAATTGCAAGGAAAGACAAGAGAATTAAGTAAAATTTTCATGGATGAAATATCTATATTAAAAATTAATGATACAGATGAATGTATGATCAACAAACTCGTGCAGGATATTCAAATGGAATATTCTGTAAATAAAGCAAAAAGAATTGACAAGTTCATTTTTGACTTGTATCATTTATCAATAGAAGAGCAGATGTATATAGGGTTTATAGATTATGGAGAAAAGTAATTTCTTCTCGTGAGAGTCCGTATATACCCTCTATAATCTCTTCTATTTTAACATCTTTATCTTCCATCGATAATGATGAAGATAATATATTGTCTATTTGTTTTGCTTTTTCTGTTGTGATTTTGGGTATAGGAATTTGTTCTACAAACATCGGTTTGTATTCAAAAAATCCACCATTACGCACAACTCCAAGAGTGCGAAGATAATAATCTGCTATTTTAGAATTAAGCACGGCCAATAAATAGGTATTGCCAGGTACAATCATACATGCAGGGGCATTGATGAACATATTTTCAGGAGCAATAGCATAACTCCCAAATGTGTTAAGATTTCCCCATACAATTTTTGGCTTCGAAAATTCGTCCAAATATGCGCAGTTACGTAGATTGTATGCAGTATCTCCTTGATCTGCTCGTGGCTCTATCTTATCCCAGTATTTATCAAGGTGTTGTTTTATTGCAGGGTAGTCTTCGATATGAATACGTTCAAGGTCACCTTTAATCCCGTTATGGGTATTTATTATCCATAAATTAGCCCATTCATACCCATATCTACATACATCCCTGCCACGAAGAATCGGTCGTATAAGTTCAGCCGTTCTGACACGTTCATCCTCATCAATGCAATTTGCAAGAATTTCATCGCGTTTTTCTGATGTAATGATAAACGCATCGTTACATCCGGTTAAAACACCTCTATATATTTCTACATCCCATTCTTTAAGAGGCACTCCAACGGATTCAACCTTACATTTAATTCTTTGCTCAATATCACTTAGTATTGTCCAAGACTCTTTACTAAATGATGATTTTTGAAGATGTGTCTCAACATAATCGCTCAATTTTGTTATGTCAAAATTGTCTTCAATCGAACATGCTTTGGTTTTCCCTAAATTTCCTCTTTTTATAATTGAAAGGATATTAACGAGAACGGTTGCGGAGTCAAATATTTTGTTATTGGCAAAATCAATCAGTTGTATAGGGTCATAATTAGATGATATGTGATTGCGCAAAGATTGTCCATAACCTGCTTTCATCCATTTATTTGATGTTATGAATGATAGCATTGCATTTGGCTTTAATAGTTCCATTCCCATTTCATAAAATAGGCAATAAATATCCCCAGTCCGTTCATAGGTCTTGTACCCCATTTTTTGAAGAGCATCCGCATCTGTGCCCATTTTCTGCAATTGAATGTAGGGTGGATTACCGATAATGCAGTCGAATCCGATAAAGCATCCTGTGTCATCCAAAATCTCAGGAAACTCTATGCGCCATTCAAAAGCACCGACAAACATCTTATTGTTGCGAATCCCTTCTATTTCATCATTCAGTTTATTAATTCTGGTTTTCAACGCTTTTGTCTGTTTCTCACGTTGAGCTTTTTCCTTTTTTGAACTCTCGAACAGTTGAGGAGCAAGCAGATTATTTAATTCCTTTTCCAACTGTATTTTCCTCAAAATTTTCGGATCGTACAGACTTATTTGTGTTCGCAAAGTGGACTTGATCGTTGAAATCATATCCTCCAGTTCTCGCTTCTCGTCCTTGCTGTGGGCGTTCTTGTATCGGGTTACGGCATCTTTGTATTGGCTTATTGAAATCCCTGTCTTTTTAAGTATCTCCGATATGTCCTGCTTGAGGTCAAAACGATGTATAAGCGAATTGCCAACCTTAATGTTTATATCAATATTCGGTAAAGTTTCTAAATCCGTATATCCGCTATCTTTTGTATAATAAGCATTTTTCAACAGCTCAATCCAAAGACGGAGACGGCATATATTAACTGCGTTAGGGTTAAGATCGACTCCGAACAAACAATTCTCTATGATTCTGCGTTTTTCGTTGAAAAGTGCCTCTTGTATACGCTGGCTCTCACTATTGCCGGGAATATAAACGAACGGTTCTCCGTCTGCATCGGATACAATTAGCTCATCGTTAGCAATTTCTATACTCCAATCCTGTTTCTTAATACGTTTATCGTTACAATCCAAAAGAATACCGAGGTCGTATTTGGTACGGATAATTTCATTAAGAACAGATACAAGGAAATGTCCGGAACCGACAGCCGGGTCACAAATGCGAATAGAGTTTACAATGGCATTGGCCAGGTGGTAATCTTCTATATCTTTATCTTTCAAGGCTTCATAATCGGAACAGTTCCAACCCATTTTTTCGTTGAACTTCCGCACAACCGTTGCCTGAATAGCCTCCCGACTCATATACATCGTTACAGCTCCAGGTGTAAATACAGAGCCGTCCTTATGACCGTTGATTTTTTCGAAAATAAGACCCAGTACGGATGCATTGATAAGTGTTTTTGCTGTTTCCTGAACTTCTTCAGCACCTTCACTGGCAAAATCGTAAGCATCAAGAAACTCCAACAAATATCTGAGGGTTGGCAGTTGTTTATAACGAGGTTTTTTGCCGTCTTTCAGTACAGTTCCACTATAAATAGGCAGTTCGCTATTGTCAAGACTACTGATTCGGATGGTCTTGCGTTCCAATGCGCTGACCTCGAACAAAGAGCTGTTCAAGTAGGGTATCTTGCCGAATTTGCCATTTATGATGTCTGACCGATCATCTGGACGCTTTGCCAATACCTGAAAAAACAGCTTGTTCAGTTCATCATAATCAGGGATAAACTGAGAACGTAAAAAGGCATACGAAGTATCTCCTTTGTGATATTTTACAAGTTGAGCCTCCAATAATTTGAGAAATAGAATCCGATTTATCCAACCTATGGCTAAAGCCAATGCTACATTAAACATTTGCTCCTCCCTGTCTTTCCCAAAAGAAGATCGATCCTGTATGCTATCTAACCAATCTTCACTATCAAGAACCGTAATCGTGTTTTCAAGTATGGAAGCAGAATTTCGATTTGCGCTATTCCTGCGAGTAATAATTCGTTTATGGCTATTTTTCTCTTCAACCTCTTCCAAACCTATGATATAAAGCAATTCACTGTAAAATTTTGTGTTGAGGGAATTACTGTCGTTTTGGAAACGCTTTTTTAATAAGTGTTCTGGGCTAAAAACCTTGTACAACTCAATAAGGCGTTTATCCATCCCTTTGTTTAAGAAAGTTTTATACTTTCGAATATCAAACCATGTATAGGATAGGATATCTTTGACGGATTCGATAGCCTCTGCTGCAATCTCTTTATAGAAAAATTCGGTTTTATCAGAGGTCAAAGTACCGTCATTGAACTCTGCAAATCGTTTCAATAGCTTTTTGTTGGAGTAAAATACTCGCTCAAACTCTTGGGCATCGAATATAAAGAACTCGTAGATATTCGTAACTACAAGCTGCTTTAGTTGAATGTTGTTCTTTTCGATACGTTCACGAAGATAATAGAGCAACAACTCTTGCAATGCCTTTTTATTCAGATTGTCTTTGGTAATCATTTCAGAGGCATTGGTTGGCATCTTTACTTCGAATATTACGCCTACAGGAGTCTCAATACTATTTCCGAGATGGATAGCACAATCAATACGGCCATTGGGAGATACCTTGTAGTTTTGCCCATAGAAAGTAAGTTTGAGAAAATCCATTAAATCTCCTTTAAGTTTTTCCTCGGTATCGATCGTGACAATCTGTTCATACAACATCCCAAGTTGCTGCTTGAATGTATCAAAAGACTGTTTATCAATGCTTACCTGACGGTATGCTTTATTCAATGATTTTACTATCGTAAGTTCGGACATAATATTTGTTTTCAGTAAATTCTATATTTCAAGTAAGCTGTGATTTTATTCCTCCTGCTCTTCCAACCATTCTCTTAGTTTTGCCTGCAATAACTTTTTATCAGGAAGATATAAGGCATATTGCTGAGCATAGATATTGGAATCTTTAGGTAAAGTAAGTTCTACCAGTGCGTCTTTCTTTTCTTTGCAAAGCAGAATCCCGATTGTCGGTTTTTCAAAATCCTGTTTTACATATCGGTCATAATAGTTGACGTACATCTGCATTTGTCCTAAATCCTGATGAGCTAACTTGTCAACTTTTAAGTCAATAAGTACATAGCATTGTAGAAGTCGGTTATAAAAAACCAAGTCAACATAGAAATTTTCTTCATCGAAAGTAAATCGTTTCTGGCGTGCTTCAAACAAGAAACCTTTACCCAACTCCAATAAAAAATGCTGCATCTTGTCAATTATGGCATTTTCCAGCTTGGTTTCAGAGTATGATGCATCTGGTTTAAGCCCCAAGAACTCCAATGTCAGCGGATTTTTTATGATGTCGTCAGGCTTATTGACAGTTTGTCCCTCTTGAGCCAGACGCATAATCGAGTCTTTGTCTTTGCTAATAGCCAATCGTTCATATAAACTTGAATTATACTGCCGTTGCAGTTGCCTCACACTCCAATTCTGCTTTTGAGCCTCGATTTCATAAAATCTGCGTTCCTCATCGGATTCAATGCGCATAAGCACCAAATAGTGAGACCATGAGAGCGTAAACGAATATTTCTCAGTTGATTTTATGGGCCTTTCGGTAATTTTTTGAATTTGGTCAACACCGTTGACCAAATTGCTGTCCGAAGATTGGGTCATCACTGTTGTGCCAATTTCTTTTGTAGAGAATATTGTAAAAAATTTGCGGCATCTTTTTAATGTCTCTACAGACCAACCATCACCCAATCGCTCGGTTAGTATTTTTGAGACACCTTTTAATAGTTGCTTACCGTATGTTGCACGTTCTTCCCCGCCCTGTATGACATTTACAATAGTGCGTCCTATTTCATATTTAGTGATGACTTCGGTAATATTGACTGCTCGTGCAACATTTGCTCGTGCATCCGTAATCAATCGCTCGATACGTTCTGCGACATCTGCTATGATATGGCTATCTATGTTTTGTATTTTACTCATAATCTTTACTTATCAAATCTTGAACTTTAACACCTAAACATTCTGCTATTTGGAATAGTGTTTCAAGGCTCGGTTGGCTGGTGTTAGTACACCATTTGGAAACCGTAGCTTGATCTTTTCCCAATTGTTCTGCTAGCCATCTGTTGGTGCGTTTCGTTTCCGCCAACACCACTTTCAAGCGATTCATATCTTTCCCCATGCGTTATAACTTTATCTGTACGTGGACAAAGATAATAATAGTTCAAATATTCTGAGGATATAATGAAAAATATTTCCTTTATTATTTTAATGTTTTGCGTTTTACATCAAAAATAAATTCTATTTTTGCACGCAATAGCAGTATACATGAAAAGCCATGTAGATTTGCGTTTATATTACATAAGAGCAAATGATGTATTAAATCATGAGTAATTTTTCCGACATACCTTCACAGTTCGATGATTTGGTGAAAGATCATCCCGTTGTTTTTATTAGCTATTCTTGGGACAGCGAAGATCATAAATCTTGGGTTCGTAAACTTTCTGACGATTTACGAACAAAGTATGCTGTTAATACTTTACTTGACCAATATAATAGAGGAGGCTATGACTTGATTCAATTTATGAACAAAGGGATAGAGATTGCCGATAGGGTTATTCTAATAGGTACACCAGCTTACAAGGAAAAATCCGAAAAATATGACGGTGGAGCAAAGTACGAGGATCAATTGATTTCTGCAGAACTATATCACAAGATGGGTTCTAGCAAGTTTATTCCAGTTTTACGTATAGGGAAATTTGATACTTCTTTTAGGTCTTTAATTGAAACTCGAACTGGATATGATATGAGGGAAGATGCTCAATATGAAACGAACCTACATATTTTAGCTGCTGAATTATGGAATAATCCTTTGAATGCAGCTCCTGCTTTAGGGCCTAAACCAGAATTTACTCTGGCTTCTACAATCATTCCATCTCAAAAGTCTCTTAAAGAACTTTCTTGTGACCAATTTGTTGAAGAAGTAAAGCGATTATTATCAACACCACACAGTGAAATAGCTTATACAGAACTCATAGAAGGAGAAACAAAACGTGCCTATGAAACTATACAAGTAAACTCTAATTATCATTTCTCCATTACGCCAGAGTTGTTTTCTCAATACCAAGAAATACATTGCAAAGCAGTAGAGAAACTGATGGCAGCGTCTATAATTGTGGTGAGATATGGAGATTTGAAGCAGCAGCAATTATTTGTTGATGCAGTGTTAAAATTATGTATGAAGCCATTTGTTAACGGAGAAATAACAACAGAAGGCACAAATTATCTACATTTGCTTGCAGCAACATTCTTATTATACACCATCGGTGTTGCTTGTATAAAATTTAGCTATTTTCAGCTACTGAATGTGATATTTAAAACAAAAGTGCCAGCAGGTAATGTGTTTAGCCCTAGCTATGGTTTCAGTTTAGCATTTTTAGCTGGCACTTGTCATTGGAGAGCAGATGTCTTGAATATCTATATGGGTTCTACATGGATTTATCCATTTAGCGAACTGTTGTGGAGGAAATTATATCCTTTATTCAAAGAATATACAATTGATATGGAAGATTTTAGGTGCATTTATTGTGCTTGGGAGCACTTATTTTCCCTATTATATCATCATTATCAATGCGGATTAATGCATCAGAATGACTTTACAACAGGGCTTTTTGTGCTTAAACGTGTCGAATTCTTTAGGATGCAAGATAATTTTTATACTTTGTTTTACAATGCAGCAAAGGAGCGGAAAGATCAGTGGGAGCCATTAAAGCAAGGGCTATTTGAAGGTAAATATACGGTTTTCGAACAAACCTATAATGAAGGAGAAGAGTATTATAAGAAATACGGTAGATGGAGATAGATGATTACTTAGTAAAATGTAAAATAGCAAAGGTCTATTTATAAGGATATAGACACATGGTTAAGAATGTAAATTGTTTGTCCGATTACTTGTCAATGGCACTAGCCCGCCTCAGACGGTGCAGTTTGTTTGGCTAAACGGTAACTTTATTTAGATAACTAATTGAAAATTAATGTGAATTAATTTTTTTAACGAAGAAGAGTATTAGCGACAGATTGGTAAAAAGCCTTGAGCTAAAGGCTGAAGACGAATAGAATGGGCGATTGATTGTTCAATCGTCCATTTTTTATTTCGTTCTTTTTTGCAGTAGCATTTGCGTGAAGAACTATTCTACCTTATATTTGTAGTAATTCTCGCATGTTTTTTTAATAACACATAATTATGACAGATATACAGGAAGATACAACACGACGGTTACCGGAATTGAAAGAACGGCATTTGCCCGACAACTGCCGTGAAAGTGTAAGCGCACTATTGAAAGAGGTTTATGGTTATAATCAGTTCCGTAATCTTGAAATATATGATGATTTATTCAAGGGGAAAGAAAAGCTCTGCATTTCTCAAGGGCAATTGATCGAGAATGTCATTCTTGAGGCGGAGAAGGCCCGGGCAGGTGCGGCACAGGTGGACAATATCTTGTTGACTGCTCCTACCGGTTCCGGAAAATCTTTGTTGTTTCAGCTTCCTGCCATTTATCTGGGAAAAGAATACAATCTGCTGACCATCGTTGTCTCTCCTTTGAAAGCACTGATTGTGGATCAGGTGGAAGGATTGCAGGATTTGGGCTATACGCGTGTGGCATACGCTTCTTCCGATCTTTCTCCGGAGCAGAAGTCAGAAGTTTACCGTCGGGTGCGCGAGGGCGGGATTGATTTGTTCTATCTCTCGCCGGAATTGCTCCTCTCTTATGATATCAAGCATTTTGTGGGTGAACGTCGTATCGGGCTGGTAGTGGTTGATGAAGCGCATACCGTCACTACCTGGGGGAAGGAATTCCGCGTGGATTACTGGTTCCTGGGGCGTTATCTGACTGCTTTGAAACAGAGCCTCGGTTACTCTTTCCCATTGTTTGCCTTGACAGCTACGGCTGTCTGGAACCCGAAGGGGGGAAATGATATGGTATTCGAGACGATTCGTTCCTTGCAGATGGAGCCGTGTGTGCTTTATGTGGGTACGGTGAAACGGCGGAATATAGGTTTTGATATCCGCCAGATGCAGATGGAAGAGGGGGAAACCTACGACAAGGCCAAACAACGTGTAGTGGCTGCAAGGATAGACGACTTCTTGAACGGGCATAAGACGCTGCTTTATTATCCTTTTGCCGGCGGCATCGACATGCGGCTGAAGACGTGGGTGAAGCCGGGCGACTGGCACTTGGTGGCTTCCTACTATGGCAAGAAGGACAAGGAACAGAAGGCGGCGATTGTGCAGGAGTTCAGAGACGGTACCAAGCAGCTGATTGTTGCTACAAAAGCTTTTGGCATGGGAGTGGATATCAGTGATATTGACCGTATCTATCATGTAGCTCCGTCAAGTACTTTTGTTGATTATATCCAGGAGATAGGGCGTGCTGCCCGTGATGCGGATATTCAAGGCTTGTCCGTGACCGATTATCATAAAAGGGATTTTTACTATATGAAGCGCCTGCACCAATCGGGCAGTATTGCCCAGGAGCAGCTGGTGCTTATCCTGCGGAAGCTGATGGAAGTCTATAGGATGAAAGGCAACAAACCGGATATAATGGTTTCTCTGTCTGATTTTGAATTTGTGGTGAAACTGCCGCGGACAAAGAACAAGCTGGAATACGAGGCAGAGCTGGGCCAACTGATCAAGACTGCCCTGTTATGGTTGGAAGATGATTTGGCACAACGTTATGGTAAACATCTGCTGGAAGTCAGCCCCAAGAATTTACTGACCGAAGGATATGTTCAGGACAAGACAGGAGATGCTTTTGCCCATGAATTCAAAAACTATCTGACTGCTGTCAAAGGTGCGGAAGGAGTTTATAGGGCCCGCCTGGAGGATCTTTGGGAAGAGCGTTTCCCGGAACTGGGCTATAAGGAGTTCAAGCAGAAGCTGAATAACGGGACGCTGTGGGAAGGATCACGTGCCGTATCTGTAGGAAAACATGAAGTTTTGCTGAAGAAAGATGCGGCATCCATCCGTGAACGTATAGATGCTTTGTTTAGAGATCTGACAGCCATGCTGAAAAACGCCCTTGTCAAGCGTAAGGGTAAATTTGATGAAGAAGAGCTGCGTGCCGTTTTTGCAGAGCATGACATGGATGTGCGGTCTGCCAAACGTTTCATCGGCTCTTTGCTGGAGAGCCGTACGGAAGAGGGACGTAGCGTAAGTTATATCAGCAGTGTGAAGAAGAAGGACTCTAATGAGTTGTCTTTCACTGTGACAAGAGGGTTCGACCTGCTTTTGTCACGTTATCAGAAACTGTTTGCGCAACGTATTGTCGGCAGTGAAGGAGACAGGCTGACATTCTTTTGCACGCCTTTCTCCGATTTGAACATGCTTCTTAACCTGCTTTCCATGCTCGATTGTCTCTCGTTCAGTGCAGAGGGCGGTGGTACACCTTGTGTCTCTGTCCGCTTTAATGAGCCTGACCTTTTGGAGAAACTTGCTCTTTCCGATGATTACCGTAATCTTATTCTGGACATGAACGAGCAGATATTCCAGGAACAGATTGAACTGTTTACCTTCTTTTTCGGAACAGACAAACTGACGGATGAACAGCGTTGGGACTTTGTGGAGGACTATTTTACGGGTATGGATGTGGCGGAATTGAAAAAGAAATTTTAATTCTTACTGTTCTATTTTCTGGTACGCCAGTCTTTCATCCCCGTTGGCAAGGTAAATGATTCCGCAATATTGAAAACCGTGTTTGGTCAGTATGTGCTGAAGGATGTGATTGTCACGATGAGTGTCTGCACGTAAGTTCGGGATTTGGGTATAACACCATTGCAAGCAGGCATTGGCTACCCCTTTGCTGTCCTCCGTACTTGCCAGCCGGTGGATGACACCGTAGGGAAGCGTGTCTTCCAGCCACTCTCCCTCATAGATTGATGTGTAGGTCGGGTCTTTTCCGGGGATAAAGGCGAAAGTCCCGACGATTTTCCCGTTTTCGTCGATGCACACATAACTGTTGCCGTTTTGTATATCATGGGTAATGATGTCAATGGAAGGATAATTGCCCGTCCATTGTTTCATGTTTCCATCTTTCCTCATGATGCGTTTCGCCTGCTCAAAGATATCCATGAGGATGCTTGTCTCTGTGGGTAGTGTCTTCCTGATTTCTATCATATACTCTAAAATCGGTGTTCAGATTCTCTTTGCAAAGGTAATGATAAAATTTTGGCACTGTATGTCGATACAGTGCCAAATTAATCTGAGAATAATAAGATGTTATCTTGAAATCAATATTCCACTTTGTAATCTTTGGGCAGATTTTCCCCTTTCCATGCCTTCTTGGTAGTCCAGTCGGCAGGTGCGTCGGTCCAGAAAGGATTGTCGGCGGGAAGTCCTAAAGGCAGGAAACTTAACGTTGCCATATAGAGACTTCCGGTAGAGGTGTATCCGTCGGCGGCTTCCGGCTGATGTCCGTTGAAGCCGAGGACCAGCCAACCGTTTTTATCAAAATTCTGATTCCCTTCGTACATATTGCGGTGTACGGCGGTCAGTGCGCAACGTACTTGTGCGGGAGTGACATGTGCCGGCAGTTTTTCACGCAGTGCAACATCCGCCAAGGACTGGAAAGCAGCGGTGCGGTAAGTCACGGAACGGCCGAAAGCCGGATAAGTTCCGTCCGGTCCAATGATACGTTCACAGAATTCGGAGTGGCGGATCATGCGTTGAAGCGCTTCATCCACCTCTTTCTGGCTGGCTCTCTTTTTTGCGGCCAGAGTTTCCAACATGGCTACATACATGGGATTCAACACGTAGGCATTGTAATAGTCCATGCTGAATTTGGGACCGTCGCTGTACCATCCGTCACCCACGTACCATTCCCTTATCTTGTTTTTGGCTATTTTCAGGCGGAAAGGATCACACTCGCCTCCTGCCCAGTTAATGAACGATTCGTTCAGACCGGTAAAGATAAGCCAGTTGTTGTATGCCCCCGTCCGGTTCCGGAGAGCTTTCAGTGATTCGATATAGCGTTGTTTGGTGGTGTCGTCCAGTGGTTCCCATAATGCCTTGGGAGCACGCAGAAAAGCATGTACCAGATAGGCCGCATCTACTATGGGCTGTGGCTGCTTCGTGAAGTTCAGTTTGTCGGGAGAATTAGGGTCAACTGCATTCTTCAGCCCTTTCAGTACTTCCTCACGCATTTGTTTGCGGAGCTTTCCCTCTTCTGTGTCATCATCGGGCAGTGCCAACCATGGAGCGACCCCGGCCAATGTACGGCCTACAGCTTCCAGGTAAGTAACCTCGTCATATCCCCGGGTGTTTCCGCTTCGTGTTTCTATCGGCATATTCCGGCGCAAGGTCCCCTCTGCCAGATTGTGGATGACAGGGTAGGATATTTTCCACATCAACTTTACCCATGTGGCACGGTCTTCGGCGCCGGTGGTCACTTGTTGTTCTTTGGAGGATTTGTCCTTTTTACCTTTGGCCTGCAAGGAAGATGCGGGCAGTATCATTACCGCTATCAGCAGTAGAATGAGATAATTCAATCGTTTCATGGTCTTCTTATTTGATGTTTAAGTTACTCTTATACAATTCCACAAACAAGCAATCATCAAAACCTTCTTTCCCTTCAATGGTATGCAGAGTTCCATTAACTTCATACTTTACCTCATGCTCAAGTTCTAAGGTGGTTCCTGTAGTGCCTTCTGGAGGATTCGGTAATAAACTCTGTCCGGAAAGATCATTCAAGATGATGGCAAAATTAGGTTCTCCTACTCCATACGTCGGCCCGTCTTTTTTTTCACATCCGCAGAGCGATAACAGGGTAACGGCTAATAAATATAGGTATTTCATGGCTTTTGTTGTTTTGCTTACAAAGTTACGGTTTTACAAATAAATACTATTTGTTTCGTTGATACATATTAATTTTAAGGTTTCTGCTGCAAATTTAAACTGAAAGGCATTGGCCGGGGGGTATTTTCGTGTTTATGATGGGAGAATGTTTGTGTCCTTTGCTTTTTAACACTTTCTTTTCGTATAGCTTTATAAAGAGAAGAATATGAAAAGAGTGGATCTCCGTATGATTTTGTCAACAACTTGAACTTGCAGGTACTATATCTCCCGTCTGCCGGGTATCTATTGGAAACTTTTAGGAAAGCTAAAGAAAAACCTTTTGAAGTTAAGACTAAAAAGTCGCGGAGTTAAGTGAGATCTCTGTTCGCAGTGCGCGAACGGATATTCAAAGCGTGCGAACATATATTCAAAGCTTGCGAACGGATATTCACAAGCCTTGAATAAAGTTTGTGTTCCTGATTCCTATCATACGCTCTAAAAATCGGTGTTCAAATTCTCTTTGTAAAGGTAATGATAGAGTTGAGACGCAATCTTTTCATACCCTTTCTCATTCGGGTGAAGTCCGTCACTGAATAAAGACGGGTCGATGCGCCCGTCTTCCTTGATAAAGAGAGAAGTCAGATTCACATAAACCGCATCGGTCTTCATCAATTCTTTTTGCAGTTTGGCGTTTATATCCTTGATTCGTTGCTCCTGTCCTTTTCTGGGTAAGATTCCTACGATATGCAGTTTGGCCGAAGGCTGCCTTTCACGTATAGCTTTGGCGGCAAACGCAATTCCTTCTACAATCTCACGGTCTGTATTGAATTGTAAATTATTGGTTCCAATCAGCATGAAGATATCTTTCGCCTTATATCCGTCCAGCTCTCCGTGATAGACACGCCAAAGCACGTTTTCAATCTTATCCCAACCGAAGCCCAGATTGCGGACTTTCGTCCCTGCAAACAAGCGGTTCCATGCATGCTTGCCCCGTTGCATGTCGGCAAGCGGTTCGCCTGCCCAATAATGAATAATGGAATTGCCGATAAGAATTACTTCAGGCGGATCTGCACGATTCAACTTCAGAACCTGTTCATGTCTTGCCTGCCAGTCGTAAGGGTCTCTTTGTTGCTTGCAGGGAATGCATGTCGGTGTGTCTCCTGTTTCTTCTTTCAGAATTTCACGGATTTTTCTTACATAGCTATCGGCGTATTGTTGCATACCCAAGTCACTGGGATGCACTCCTTCTACCATGGCGTCCATTGATAACCCTATCTCTTCCTTTGTCAGATAGTAAATGTCGGATACTTGTTGCTGTATCAAAGCATTATATGCCTTTCGCAACTTATGGTTGGCTGCCTTGTAAGAAGCCGCTGCACGGCTTGAAGTATATTCGTTGGTATATCCACTGTGCTCTACCAGCAATATGGGTACATGGCTGCGGGCACGAAGTATCTTTACTCCGGTCAGAATACGTTCTACGATAACGGCAGTATCAGCAGGGGAGATCATGTTGGGCATGCAGTCTATGATGTAGAGCATAGCGTCTGTCTCTGCCAACAGTTCAAAGAGTTCTTTTTCAAGTTTGCCGCTTCCGGAAAAACCTAAGTTGACGACCGGATGCTGCAAGTCTCTGCTTACGATATTCGTCCAGGCCATGCCGGGCCGTGAAGCGCAGGCTCCTTGGGCGATGGAAGTACCGTAGGCTACCAGCGGCTTTTCTTCGGAGACGGGGATGAAGGAGATGGATGCATTATCTTTCACCCCGATTTCGAGAAAAGAAACCGAATTATAAAGAGGCAGGAACAATGTATATTCATAGCCTCTGCCCGAACCGCCTTCGTAGGTGAGTCCGCTATAAGTATAAACCAAGGTGTCTCCCAAAGCATATTTGGCGGCACACCAACGGCTTTGGCCATTCTTGTCTGTGGCGTAGAGATCAACGCCCGAGACACCGGTAACAGGCATGTGTGCCATGCTGAGCCCTCCATTTACAACATACTTCACTTTGATTTCCGGTGAGTCGGAGTAAAAGGCGATGGAAAGTCCTGCACTTTGTCGGGACAAGTTCCAGACTGCTTTGTTTACTTTGTCCTTCGCCTTTAGGGGGAGGCGGGCATAGCTTCCTTGCAGTTCATGGTGCCATGCTCTGCCGCGGACCACCGGGAAGGGTTGCTCTAGCGGATTTACCCATTTGACTTGAGCCTTCATGCACAGGCCGCCTACAAGGAAAAGTAATAATGATAATACATGTCTTTTTTTCATCATTCTATTGGTTGAGTAATCATATACGCAATTGAGGCTATTCAAGGTTCTCTTTGAAATCAATATTCTACCTTTATGACTGATAGCGGCAGAATGAGATAATCCAATCGTTTCATGGATTCAATAGCTTAGGTTTTTACAAATATGCCTCTGCCATATCCCCGCTAACACAGTTCATGGTACCGGGGAAATGGCAAAGGCAAATTTATAGAGATTTAGCGTAAATTGCTAAGATTAGATTAGAATAATGGTTCGTTGTTCAATATTTTGTTGTAACGGTGCAGAGCTTCTATGAAATAGTAGTCTGCATAAGTCAGAGGCACGTCTATTTCACCACCGTGAGGAATGGCACCTGTGCTGTGCATTAAGATGAAGTTGGCGTTCTCGCCTAGTTTGGCGCGATAGGCGGCACTGCCCAACGAGTGCAGTATTTTCTTGGCTCCTTCCAAGTACTTCTTGCTCTTGGCGCCTTTCACATAAGTACTTAATTCTATTAGCGCCGAGGCGGTGCAAGCTGCGGCGGAGGCGTCACGGTAGATGACCGGAGTGATGCTTGCTCTGGAACGTACACCGGGCACATAACCTTCCTCCCAGGCATTGAAGTCCCACCATGCCACCTTGTCGCTGGGCAGGTTGGGATGGTCCAAATAGTAGTTGGCCATGCCTTGAGCGGTTTTCAGGAAACGCTTGTCGCCTGTCTCGCGGTAACACAGAGTGAATCCGTAGATGCCCCACGATTGTCCTCTTGACCAACAGGAATTGTCCGAATAGCCTTGGGAAGTCTCTCCTTTGATGGGAGCACCCGTTTCTTTGTCATAATAGATGATATGGAAATGACTGTAGTCTTTGCGTATCTGGTTCTTCATTACCTTTTCGGCATGTGAAATGGCTACTTTTTTATATTCATCGTTGCCTGTGACCTTGCTGGCGTGGAACAATAGTTCCAGGTTCATCATATTGTCTATGATGACGGGGAAGTCATATACTTTGTCACCGTGCCAGGAGCGGAAGCCGTTCCACGATTGGATGACGCCTGCTTTGGGACGGAAACGGGTACAGAGTGATTTGGCCGATTCGGTCAGAATATCCTCGTAACCGTCTTTCGGTGCAAAACGGTTGGCGTTACCGTAGCTGCAATACATCATAAAGCCGATGTCATGGTTGTCGGTGAAAGTCTTGCAAGGCTCCATATATTGGGTATAGACCCGTGCGGAGTCTTGCAGGGCTTTGTCACCAAGGAAGTCGGAAATATACCATAAACTACCCGGGAAAAATCCGGCCGTCCATAGATAGATGCTGCCTTTAGAAACTGTGCCATCCTTGCGCATGCTGTGAGGCATGATACCTTTCCCCTCTTTTCCCTGTGCGGGCGTTTTCAGCATCAGTTGGTATTGCTTGGCGGCAAATTCCATGTTTTCCTGAATGAATGACTTCTCTGTTTCTTGCGCCTGGGTAGTACCCAAGGCGCAAGTGAACAGGAGTGTTGCCATAAAACGAATTTTGTTTACCTTCATATTCTATAATTTTATTGTTTCAGATATTTCATTACCAACCGGGATTTTGTTGTCCCAATTCTGAATTTCGTTCAAATTCTACTGCGGGGATAGGCCACAGATAGTCGCGTATCTCAAAGACGCGTTTGTAACGGTCTTTGCCCAAGATGTCATCATACATGAAGTTCAGTTTCTTTTCTCCAAGCCCCCATCTTCTCAGATCGCTGAAACGCTGTCCCTCACAGGCCAGTTCAATGGCTCTTTCTTGAACTATGCGTTCGAAGATTTCATCTTTAGTGTGTGCTTCCAACCAGGGTTTGCCACTGTTCAAGGCAGGCATATTGGTAGAAGGACGTTGGCGAACCTGATTTATCAAGGCTACTGCATCATCCTGCTTTCCGGGCTGTTCATTGTAACATTCGGCAAGCATTAGCAATACGTCTGCATAACGAATCAACGGGTAATTGATAGGAGTATGCTCACGGTTGGATATCATTCCGTTCATATCACCTTCCGGTACAAATTTACGCCACAAGTAGTCATACCAGCCGCGATTGTTACGGATATAGCCATTGTTTTCATTGGTACCGGATGCGAGAACGAATTCCATCATTTTGGGAGTGGTACCGTTGCATCCATAGTATTGGGCGTAAGGAGTAATAATGGTTTGTTCCAGACGTGGGTCACGGTTTTCGTAGATGGCTCTTATTTTATCCTTCTGGGCTGGATACGTAGAAACTATACCGTTGTTCAGTTCTGCCTTGAAGATGCTTTCCTGTAGGGCTTTGTCGGTCGTGAATCCGGGGAAGTGGTCTTCCCAGTTGAATTTTGTGCCATCACGGTTTTCGTACATATCTACCAAGAGGTCTGTGGGGATGCAGTTATTCCATCCGCTTCCGTAAGAAGAACGGCTGCCCAGATAAAGGCTGAACGGCATTCCGTACTCAGTGCCCGTACCACTCATATTCTGGATAGCAAAGATCATTTCGCTACTGGTGTCGCCTTCGGGAGTGAAAAGTTTGGCATAGTCGGGATACAACTGATATCCATAGCCTCGGTTCTGAGGGTCTTTTACAATCTCCTCGAAGTCTGCTGCTGCGCTGACATAATCTTTGTTGTATAGTTTCACTTTTCCTCTTAAGGCTACGGCTGCACCTCGGGTAGCACGACCATATTCGCTTTGTTGCCAGTGAACGGGCAAAGCATTGACGGCCGCATCCAAGTCATCTAAAATGAACTTGCGAGTCTCCTCGGCAGTGGAACGCGGTTTCTTCATCGTCATGTATTCGTTGCTGACAATAGTTGTTTCGTCATACAAGGGTACCCCTCCATAATAGTCCAATAGATGGAAATAGTACAATGCACGCATGAATCGGGCTTCGCCTTTGTATTGCGTTTTCAACTCTTCTGACATATCTACATTGTCAACGTTCTGTAGTACGATGTTGGCACGTGCTACACCTTCATAAAGTTCTTTCCAAATATTCTGGATGACGTTGGAACGGTCTGTGTAGGTTCCTAAATTGACAGGAGACATGGAAGAGTCATCCCAGGCGATGTCTCCTAAGCCGTCACGTCTGAAATAGGTACCGAAAGCGTTTTCTCTTTTCATCTGGTTATATACACTCATCATTCCTTGATGGGCGTGAGTCTCCGTTTTCCAGAAGGTTTCGGAACTCAGTTTGTCATGTGGGTATTGATCCAAGTCAAAGCAGCTGGTCATCAAGCCCATAGTGGTCAAAAGTAAGATATATTTTTTCATGTTGTTGCAATATTTAGAATGAAACGTTAAGACCGAAAGATGCCTGTCGCATAGTCGGGTAGGTGAATGTGGTAGTTTCTGGATCCATACCTGCGAAGTCGGTGAACGTGAAGAAGTTCTCCAAACTGCAGAACAAGCGTACGCGGTTCAAAGTAGTAGCCTTTACCCATTTGTCGGGCAGGGTATATCCTACCTGAATGTTGCGTATCTTGAAGAAGGACTTGTCCGTTTCCCAGATGGTGCTGCTTCGGGTATTGCGACTGTCGCTCTTCATCAGTCTTGGGAAAATGGCATTTGTACTTCCTTCATGCCAACATCCGTCGGCTATTTCCTGGCTGATTTGGTTACCGTATGCCACATTGGATGAACGCATGGTTTGGTATTGCACTTTCTGACTACCTGTACCGGACAGTACGGTTGAGAAATCGAAACCCTTGTAGTCAAATCCTATTGTGAAATTGTACATGAAACGAGGAGTATCGCCATGTCCTCTGGCTACCCGGTCGTCATCGCTGAAAATATAGTCATTATTGGTATCTTTGTAGAGCACGTCACCCAATTCCGGACGTTTGTATTTTTGGAAGGGATTTATCTTCTTCCCGTTTGCATCCAATGGAGCATTGTCGATAAGTGACTGTACATAGTCCAGATCTTCCTGTGTCTGGATGATGCGGTCGGCTATCAGTACGTATTGTGTATTGATGCCATATCCTTCCAAAATCATCGTGCTGCCTTTTATACTCATTTCATTCCCCTTGAACTTGGTAACTTTGTTATCGACGAAAGTAAGGTTGGCGCCGACGTTATAGTGGAAGTCATTGACTTTGTCTGCCCAGTTCAGGGTTATTTCAAATCCTTTGTTGACAACCTCTGCACTGTTTTGGGTCGGCAATGAGGAACTACCGTGAACCAGAGGTGCGGGCAGGTCTATCAGGATGTCAGAGGTCTTCTTGTAGAAATATTCCAACGTACCGTTGAGGCGGTTGTTCAATACTCCGAAGTCTGCGGCGAAATTGGTTACTGCGGTACTTTCCCAGGTTAGGTTGGTATTTGCCAGGCTTAATTGTCCCATACCTATTACCATTCCATCGTTCAGCACATAGTTGGCCTTGGCGTATGTGGGGACACACATATATTCGGATGCTAGGTAGTTATTGCCTAATACACCATAAGATGCTCGGAGTTTCAAGGCATCCAGCCATTTGCGTGTACCTGCCATAAAGTTTTCCTGGTCGATGCGCCATGCTGCAGAGAATGAAGGGAAATATCCCCAGCGTTTGCTTTCTACGAAACGGGAGGAGGCATCTGCGCGCAGGTTCATTTCCAACAGATATCTGTTGTCCCATCCCAGGTTGATACGTCCGAAGTAAGAACGCATGGCCCATTCCGAATGTGAGCCGGAAGTGGTTGATTCTCCGGTAGCGCCGTCTATGACATCCACAGAAGAGTCGATCCAGTCATATTTTTGTGCGCTGAAACTGCGGTCGCGGCGCATTTCTTGGCTGGCTCCTGCCAGAATGTTGAGGTCGAGTTTGTTGTTGAAGAACTTATTTTCGTAGCGGATGACGGCGTCCATGAATATCCGCTCTATTTTGCGGTTATCATTTTTTATGTAGTTACGCCGTGCGTCTTTTGATACAACAGATTCAGTATTGAAATTCCATAAATCCAGCAGATTGGTTTTCCGACTGTTGTCTTTGTCTGTCAGTTCATAAGAGTACGAACCTGCGATGCTCAAACCTTTGAGTGGGGTCAGGGTACCGTTGAACTGTGCTCTGATGTTACGCTCTTGTTTTTTACCTACCTCACGATAGAGCTTTTGTAAAGGGTTGTTGGATTGTGGGTCATCTTCTGGGTTTTGCATACCGCCGAAGCGTCCGTCGTGACGGAGTACGAGTCCTGGAGTACTTGCTACACCATAGGTGAAAACATCGTCTATCATGTCTTGTCCCAGATCTATATTGGCAAGATAGCCACCAAGTTTGGTGCCTAATGTTAACCACGGAGTCACTTTAGCCTCTACGTTGGAACGGAAGCTGTAGCGTTCGTAACCTGCATTCTCTATTACGCCCGGATTGTTGTTGTAGCCAAAGGAATTGTAAAAAGAGATTTTGTCATTCCCACCGCTTACCGATAGGTTGTGATTGGTGGCGACAGCAGTACTGAAAACTTCATCAATCCAATTCGTATTAGGATAAATCAAAGGGTTTTGTCCCTTGTCATTACGCCAGGCATCAATCGTCTCTTGGGTGAATCGTGCAGGCTGTCCGCTATTCTGATAGGCTTCGTTCATTAAATCCATGTAAGTGGCATAGTCGGATACAGGGTCAATGGTTCTGCCTATAGACTCAAGTGATACATATCCGGTATAATCTACGTTGACCTTGCCGCTTTTTCCTTTCTTGGTGGTAATCAAGATAACACCGTTGGCAGCGCGGCTACCGTAGATAGAAGCAGAAGCGGCATCTTTCAGTACACTCATGCTTTCTACATCTTGTGGAGATACTGAATTGATGTTACTTTCTACACCATCGATGATGACGAGTGGGGCTGAATTGTTCAAGGTTCCTTGTCCACGTACTAAAATGGAACCGTTGTCGTCACCAGGCTTGTTGCTACTTGAAGTGACCGAAATTCCTGCTGCCATACCGGCCAAACCGGCAGACAGGTTTGTGATCGGGCGTTTTTCTGCGATGTCTGCCATATTTACAGAAGATACTGAACCAGTGAGGTTTACTTTCTTTTGGGAAGCATACCCCACTACTACCACTTCGTCTATCAACTCACTGTCTTCTTGCAAAGTGATATTGAGGTTACTTTGTGTACCCACTTTTATACTCTGCTCTTTATAACCAACAAAACTGATAACGAGGGTTGCATCTTTAGGTACATTGTTCAAAGTAAATTGACCGTCGATGTTGGTAATGGAACCGTTGGTCGTTCCTTTTACCATTACATTGGCACCGATAATTGTCTCTCCTTTGTCATCTACTATAGTACCTGTAATGGTACGTCCTTGTTGCTGCACGATGGGTGAGGAACCGGTGAAATTGGAATCGGAATAATTGTTTCCGGCTGCATACGTTGGACCGGTTGCCAATAAGATGGCTCCTCCAACTAAAAGTTTGGATAGTTTGGCATGAAACATGCACCTTTCTTTTTTTTGTTGATACATAGCTTAATGTTATTTTAAGGTTTTGTTGCGGCAAAATTATAGTGATATATTGTTACCGATGGGCTGTATTTGTGTTTTTAAGAGGAGGAAAAATACAAACTTGTATTTTTAACCTTCATTAGGTGAGGTGTTTTTTTTTAATTTTATTCATTGGACGGAAAGCTCCCATCAAAAAGATAATATATATTCGTCTCTTCTATTTTGTATGCCTATTTTTGCGTGATCAATGAAAATGTTTTCAAGATGAAATGACCTTAAATTGATATCAGATATGAATGGATTTGCATTTTTAACACTCAAAAATGGGAAGAGAACAATACTTTTGTTTATGCTGCTATGGGCTTGTAGTATATGGGGGCAGCAAAAATGGTTACCGGAACATCCCCGCCTGTTGTTTACCGGAACTGAGACTTCCGAAGTGAAACGTCTTATCGAAACCGATGGACTGGCCGGTGAACTGGCTTCCTATCTGAGGCATCAGGCCGATTCTATCATGGAAGCGCCGCAATTGCCTTATAAGATGGATAAATATGGCGCTTTATTGTGGACTTCGCGCGCATATGTCTATCGTTTGGGAACTTTGTCGTTGGCCTATCGGCTTTATGGCGACCGTAAATATCTGGATGCTGCCAATGAAACCTTGGTGTGGGTATGCAGCTTTCCCGACTGGCATCCGGCTCACTACTTGGATACCGCAGAGATGACTGCTGCCGTAGCTATCGCCTACGATTGGCTTTTTGCAGAACTTCCTCATGCCACCAAACAATTAATCAAGGCAAGTATCTATAAAAATGCCATCTACCGTGTGCTGCGTGAATACGAAAAGGGAGGTCCGGGCAGTTGGGCGAAGCGGGAAACGAATTGGAATGTAGTGTGCAACACCGGTATGGTGTTGGGTGCGCTCGCCGTGGCCGAGGATTATCCACAGGAAACCGAAATGATTTTGGAGAATGCCGCCAAGTACATGCCCAACTGCCTGAAACTGTTTGCACCGGATGGTGTGTGCTACGAAGGACCGGCTTATTGGGGATATACCAACCGCTACCTGGCCATGTATTTGAAGGCAGTGACGGACAATGGTGGCGACAGGGGAAAGATTGCGGAGTTGCCGGGTATTTCCCGCACGGCACTTTACCAGATACGCACGCTTACACCGTCGGGGCATCCGTTCTACTTCGGAAACGCAGGCATCGGGCATGAGTCTTTCGGCGGTCCTGCCTACTTCCTCTATAGCAAAATGTTCCGTCAGCCCGAAGTGGCTGCATGGAACCGGAACGAAGTAGCCAAGACATTGCAGGGAGCCGAATTGTTCGACCAGCTATTCTTCCTTTCCCTGCCTTGGTTTGATGACGCCTCTTCCAGAGGAGCGGATGCCGTGCCTGCCATGGAGGTATATCATAATAAGATCAATGACATAGTGGTGTTCAATGGGAACCGTAGCAAGAAAGGTGCTGTCTATTTGGTTGCCAAAGGCGGTTTGCCCAATCAGGCACACCAGCACATGGATTGCGGTACGTTTATTATAGAGAGCGACGGGGTGCTTTGGACGGAAGACCTCGGAGCCGATGACTACGATTTACCCGGCTTCTGGGACGGAAAGCCCGGCGGACAGCGTTGGAAGTATTTCCGTAACAACAACTTCTCACACAATGTCATCAACATAGACCACAGTTTGCAGTATGCTGCCGGACACGCCTTTGTCTGCGAGGAGCATCCTGAAGCCAGGCAACCTTTTGCCAGGCTGAATTTGTGTGAGGTTTACAAGGAGAAAGCGAAAAGTGCCTACCGCAAGTTTACGCTCTTGGATGACCGTACGATGGAAGTGGAAGATGAAGTGGAATTACTTGATGCGCGTTCCAAGGTGTCGTGGGTGGCTGCCACCAAGGCCGATGTGGAGGTGAAAGGCGATAAAGCTCACCTGATGCGCGACGGCAAGCATTTTTATATGCAGATAATTGCTCCTGCCGGTGCTGTGTTCAAGACTTATCCTGCCAAAAATACGTATAAAGGAGAGAAACCTATTGAGGGCATCACAATGCTTGAGGCGGAGTGCTTGTTCAAAGGTACGGAGGGCAAGGTAACAGTGCGCATGAGCAGTAAGAAGTTATGATTGTATGGTTGATGCCATGAAATATTAGTGTCTTTCATGTAAAATATTCAAGTATGGAAAAGATTTTCAATTTATTATTGTTCCTTTTGCTGTTCCAAGGAGTTCGGGCGCAAGATTACGATTTGTATCTTTGCATCGGTCAGTCCAATATGGCCGGGCGCGGGACTTTAACAGAAGAGACCTCTGGTGCTATCCCTGATGTGTACTTGTTCAACGACCGGAATGAGTTCGAAAAGGCAACAAATCCGCTTAACCGTTATTCAACCATCAGAAAGGAGCTGAAAATGCAGGGGGTAGGTCCCGCTTATAGCTTTGCCAAAACGATGGCAACCCAAACAGGACGTAAAATAGGGCTTGTAGTCAATGCACGTGGCGGCTCTTCTATTCAGTCGAATTTACCCGGTCTCTTCTTTGTTGCGGGGGAAATAGCGTCTTGGGCTTCCTACGGACAAGCATCTGAAAACATTCGTGCTTTCAATGAAATGATTAGTCATATCAGTGACTTTATACCGAATACGGCTTGTGTTTCTTCCGAAGGATTGATGCCCTTGATTGACTATTCAGATCCCCATTTCTGTACAGACAGTCAGATTGTTCTGGGAGAGCGGTATGCACAAAAAGTCCTGGAAAACACAAGTGGGTTGCGTGTCCTGTTCATAGGTGACTCTATTACGGATGGGAATTGGGGAAATGTATGTAGTCCGAAACCCTCATCTGAACGTAGCCTTGGAGATATGAATCATATTTATGGAAGTGGTTATATGTATTTATGTGCCAGTTACTATCAAGGCAATTATCCGGAAAAAGAGTACGATTTTTTTAATCGGGGTATCAGTGGGAATACCCTGTTGGATCTGGAAAAAAGATGGAAAGAAGATGTCATTGAGATGAATCCGGATGTTCTTTCTGTTTTGATTGGTACGAATGATATACATCATCACTTGAGAAGCGGAAATGGAAAAGCTTTTGATTTTGAGGTTTGGGAGGGGCGTTATCGTGCTTTGTTGGATTGCTCGTTGAAGGCTAATCCGAAATTGAAAATTATATTGGCGGCGCCTTTTGTAGCCAATACCGGTAATATGCGGAAAAGCAAAAACTTTGCGGAACGGGACAGTATGGTTCGTCGTTGCGCTGCGATTGTAGAGCGGATTGCGCATGATTATCATGCCATATATCTTCCTTACAATACAATGTTTGATGAACTTTTGAAAACCTGTCCTACTTCCAAGGATACTTATTGGATTTGGGATGGACTTCATCCAACGCCGGCAGGACATAGGCGCATGGCGGATATGTGGATAGAACGTGTGGGCTTATTGTAGTGAATAAATAGTTTGTTCCTTTATTTTAATATCAATAAATAAAACATGAAAGATTCTTTATTTAAAATGAACAGTATGTGCCGGTTGATAATGCTTTTGTTAGTGTTGTCTCTGGTGGATGAAGCAAGCGGAAAGCAGGTGTGTAAGGAACATGGACTGCATTTTCTCCGGATACCTACACGTTGGGATGAGGCTATTCCGCTCGGCAACGGCATCTCGGGTACACTGATCTGGCAAAAAGACGGGAACTTGCGTCTGGCGCTTGATCGTGCCGATTTGTGGGACTTGCGTCCCGTGAAGGAGTTCAGCGGTTCCGATTATAGCTATAAATTTGTCTGCGATGCGGTGGAGAAAGGGAATATACAGCCTGTATATGATATCATTGACGCACGTACAGGAAAAGACATTGCTCCGACCAAGATTCCTGCAGGTGCCATTGAAATACCTGTCGCCAAGTTGGGTGAGGTGGAGAGTGTAGATTTGGATGTGCATACTGCCGTTTGCACGATTACTTGGAAGAACGGTGCTGTGGGGCGTTTTTTCAACAGCGCGGTTGATAAAAGGGGTTATTTTCACTTCTCCAATTTGCCTGATACCTTATCCGTCAACCTGCGGTCACCCGGATTCGAATTGGCGGAAGGGGAGAAGGAAAGCCGGAACTCCCTTTCCCGTTTGGGATATAAGAATGGAAAAATTGTGCGTGGGACGGGAGAAATCAGCTATCGGCAGAAAGCTTATGGAAATGTCTCTTACGAGATTGCCTTACGGTGGAATACTCCGGATGCGCAGACTTTGGAGGGCAGTTACTGCCTGACCACCACCGGTACTTGGTATAGTGAACCGGTATCTGCTGGAAAAATAATGCGGACAGGTGTGAAAGAATTCTCCACAGCCTATAAGGAACATGCGGCATGGTGGGAAGCGTATTGGAACCGCTGTGAGATTAGCCTGCCCGATTCGGTGCTGGAACGCCAATGGTATCTGGAAATGTATAAATTTGGTTCCTCTTCACGTAAGGATGCTCCTCCTATTTGCTTGCAGGCTGTATGGACTGCCGACAATGGGCAGACACCGCCTTGGCGTGGCGATTTTCATAATGACCTCAATACCCAACTGAGCTATTGGCCGGGGTATGCGTCCAATCATTTGGAGGAATCGGAAGTCTTTACAGACTGGCTTTGGAGAATAAAAGATAACAGTGAGGCGTTTACCCGCCGCTTCTTTGGAGTGGAAGGAATGAACGTGCCTTGCATTGCCACTCTTGAAGGGAGAAATATCGGTGGTTGGAACCAATATTCACACTCGCCCACGGCAGGAGGCTGGTTGGCGCACCATTTTTATCTGCAATGGAAGTATTCGGCGGACAATGTATTTCTGAAAGAGAGAGCTTATCCTTGGGTGAAAGAAGTGGCGCGTTATTTTGAAAATGTTTCAGTGAAGGGAAAAAATGGAAAACGCAAGTTGCCGCTGTCCAGTTCGCCGGAAATAAACGACAACCGCATAGATGCCTGGTTTAAGGAAACCACCAATTATGACCTTGCCTGTATTCTGTTTACTTATAAAGCCGCCGCTGAGATGGCTGAGAGTTTGGGCTTGTCCGATGAAGCGAAGCATTGGAACGGGCAGCGTTCTGAATGGCCCGATCTTGCGAGGGATGCCACAGGACTGACCATCGCTCCCGGTTATCCGCTGCGATATACCCATCGCCATTTGTCCAATATGTTGGCTATCCATCCTTTGGGCTTGTTGGATGTATCGCAAGGCAAGGAGGCGGAACATCTTATCAAACGTTCTATCCATCATTTTGAGGAAATGGGCACAGGAGGCTGGGTAGGATATACATATGCTTGGCTTGCCAATCTGCAGGCCAGGGTCTTTGACGGTGATGCGGCAGCCCGTTCACTGCATATTTTTGCCAAGGCATTTTGTTCGCCGAACAGCTTCCATTTGAACGGTGACCAGTTAAGGAAAGGATATTCCGGCTTTACATACCGGCCCTTTACGTTGGAAGGTAACTTTGCTTGTGCCTCGGCAATTCAGGAGATGCTTTTGCAAAGTCATACCGGTACGATAAGGGTGTTTCCTGCCATTCCCGAATCTTGGCGAAATGCTTCCTTCCGTAATATGAGAGCCATGGGTGCTTTCATTGTCAGCGCAGATTACAAAGACGGTAAAGTGAACAGGATAGTTGTTCGCTCTGAAAAGGGAGGAAAGTTGCGAATCTTTAATCCGTTTACAAACAAGGTAGAGGAGAAAGAGATGGGAATCGGGGAAACGCTTGTTTTAGGCTGAGAAAAACGAACCTCTACAGGGAGTTTTTTCATATTTTGCCGTCACTCCGTCACTACCGCTCTGCACCTCCCTGTTCATCGGTATTTGCGGAGTGACGGCAACCGTGATGGCAAGTGACGGCAAGCGGTTTGCCGTCACTCGAATTTTGTCTCTTTTTAAATAGCAATTTATTATTTATCAACGTCTTACGAGTGTTCCTTCGCCTATACTGCAAGTATATCGTAATAACATTCATTAACGCTGATTTTAAGCGATATTCAACCATGGCTATCGGGATATCACCCGTTTTTCACAGTAAGCCCCGTTTTTCGTGCGGATATCCCTTGCTGCCCGGGTTACCGGACATATAGACTTGAGCCTTGGGATAGGGTTGCTTTTTATCCCTCTGCTTGATACCAAATACCGGAAAGCCTTATACATAATGTCCTGATGCCTAATATTAAACTTCGTCCCACGTACCTGGGCTCTCCGGCACACGTACGTAAACCGGCGGGCCCACGTGCCTGTGCCGGAGAGCCCAGGTACGTGGGACGAAGTTTTACCTAAAGGAAAATGATAAAACAGACAAGGCAAACGCACATTCCCGCCTATCCTTCTGCGAGTTTCACCTATATATTCCGGACGTCGGACATCATTGTCCGGCTGATTGCATAAGGTTGTCCGACTGATGACCTCCTTTTCCTATTCAACAAACCGGTGTTCGGGAAACGTCTGGTAAAAAGGCAATCTTGGTAATTAACTTCTTTGCATATAAAAGTTTGTCTTTGTTTTTATTCCACAATCTTCACCCGGTTTACCTTCTCCAATAGGAAGCGGCTTTGGTTCCAGTGGAAAGGCTTGTATTCATTGTTTTTCTTGATGACATTGCGGCGGAATATCAGGCCATCTACCGACTTGGCATAGAGGATAGGGGCGTCGAAGGTATCGAACTCATTCTCTTCGATAAGGATGCTGCCCTCTTTGCCTCCGTGGAAATAGCGCTGTTGTCCGTCCAGGTCGGGTATTTCAGGATAAATGGAGATAACGGCGTTGGTAAATTGGAACTGATTGGTCAATGCATTGACGAAGCGGTTTTTGCGGATGACGACGTTGCGGCAGGCACCTGTCTCATACCAGCCGTTGCAGTCACCGCATAGCAGGATGGCGGCTCCGGAGGTGTGATCGAAGAGATTGTCCTCTACCACTACTTTTTGCGGGGTGCTGAACAGGGTACCCCGTGCCCGGTTGTTGCGGATGATGTTTCCTTTGAATTCCACTTCGGGTGTCCAGGTTAGGTTCTCGATTCCGTATCCTTCCTGTTCGCTGATCTGCGGGTCGATGGGATTGCGGAAAGTAATCCTGAACTCGCGGACACCTGCCGTTTCACTTCGGTCTGCCGGGGAAATGGCGGTTATGCTATTGGGCCGCCCCTGGATATCCATGGTCTTGGAACGGACAAACTGGATGCTGTCACCCGGTTCACCCCACTCGAATCCCCAGGACTGGTTGTGCATATAGCGTCCGATAAGAGTATGGTCGTCTATCCGTTTGGTCACTTTCAGATAGGTGCCGTGTATGTTGATGGCATCATCCATCATCCCTTCATACAAACCGTTGCAAGAGACGATCTTTCCTTTGCAGCCCGAGAAATGTGTGGCATCTGCCTGGGTAGTGAAGTAGCGTGGATCGTCCGTTCCTTTTAGGCAGACACCGAAGGATTGCAGGGTAATGTTCTCGCATAATTGGGCAAGCAGTCCCATGCCTTCGGCATAATGTACTTTTACATTCTCCAGTACGGTATTGCGGTTATGGTGGAGGAAAATGCCGGGAGCGGGACGGTACCAGGTACGCATGGCCACCACAGTGCCGGGGATGAGGCGGCTGTCTTTCCAGTGCGGGGCGGTGAGGATGCCGTCTTTGGTGGCGGTCACCTCTTTGGTGGAGAAGAACAGGTCGCTGGTGTTGTAAACGATGTGGCGGTTCTCTTTTTCAAAGGCGATGCCCGACGACGGACGGGCATCCCATCCTTTTCCGTAGGCTTCAAAAACGGAGTCTTTGGAGATGCGCCACTTTACCCACGGGGCAGGTTCAAAGGTTATCCCTTTCTCCGCATCATTCTCTACTATGCGGACCTGGCTGATGTGGGGATTGGCAAAGTCAATGCTGAAATTGCGCAAGGTGCAGTTTTCTGAATGGAGCAGTGCCAGTGGCAGCATTCGTCCGTGGAAGATCAGCTCGGCGCCGTTGCCTTCCAGTGTAAAATGCTTGAAACCTTCCAACTCGATGCCTACTTTCTTGGGGTTGGTCTGGTCGTGGTTGGAGATGTAATAGGTGCGTACTGCGGATCCTGTTTCATGGAAAAAATACTTCCCTTCCGTGAAGCGCAGGATAATGCTGTCTTCCGGGTTACATTCGGCCTTGATGCGGTTGATGACTCGTTGCAGGATGGGGCTGGCATTCTTCTTGCTGTCAGCTTTCAAGCCCATTTGGGCAAGGTCATAGGTGCGTTCGGCGCCGTTTAGGTTGCTCAGGCAGTTTGCCATGAGAAGGCAGAGGCATGCTACTTTGTTTAAATTCATTTCAGGTTGACTCAGATTAGGTTTTGGTTTTAGTTGATATGGGTTGTCTCTTCCGGTGAAAACAACTGGCGTTGTACTGCTTTTGCCGTTTCCACGCAGTCTCCTTCTTTTGTGGAGGAATAGGTGTCGTGCCGTAAGGTCCACGGTTCCTCCAATGAATAATAATCTATGGAAGAAGCCGGGTCACGGTCCGGCAAGTCATTTAGGCGGTCAAGCCATGTTTTCCAGCGGAGGTAATAGAAGTCTTTCAGCAGACCGTTCCACTCCTTATGGGCGTAGTCGCGCAATCCTCCCCGGTCGGAAGCGGTACGGTTGCCCCAGGTAGTGATTTGTACACGGGCATTCCATTCCAGCCAGTCTTTCTCGGCCGGAGTATGTCCCAGGTTGCGGGCTTGCTCTATCCAACGGCCTACCTTGAATTCGGGGCGGGTGGCGAGCAGGCGGTCCTGTAGCAGGAGAAGTTCGAGAAAACGGTCGGAGGCCTGGCGGAGCAGCGGTTTGTCTCCGGCTTCGTAGCTTGCCTGGATTACTTTATAGATCAGACGCCCTTTTTCGGCTACTGCCTGGCGGGTGATGTCCACCAGGTCGTATTCAAAGTTATCGTTTCCCTTAAACTGTCCGGCCTCTTCCAGAAACAGTCCGGCGGCACGGATGACATCTTGGGGACGGTAATAATCGGACATCTCCGACCAGGATGAAGCTTGATAGGCTTTCAAGGAAGGGCGGGCGCAGAAGATGGATTCGTGCGTGCCTTGCTGGGTGGAACGTGGAGGACAGTTGTAGATGGAGTTCCCCAACAACACCCAGGCTTCCCGCAAGCGTGGCGTACATTTTCCGTAACGGGCGGCTATGTATCCTTCCAGCCACTCGTCCTTGGAAAATGTGGAAGGACGCCAGGGGAGTTCGCAAAGCAGTTCGTACATTACGGGATTGTTTTCCGACCCTTCCATTGTCATTCCTACTCCTTTCAAAGTGTTTCCGAAGGAACTTCTTGAAGCTTTGTAGTATGCATCGATCACGTGTTGCATCTTGCCGTGCAAGCCTACATTCCCGCCATAGTTCAACAACATGCAATAGAGCCATTGGTGTCCGTCGAAACCGTTTTCCCGATACCAGGAGGATTCGGGTTCACCCCATTGCGGGCGGCTTTCGGAATAGAGGTCGAGTACAAGCATGTCTCCCCTTGGGACATTCTTTATCATTTGTGCCCGTGGATTGGCTCCCCATGCCTGTACTACCCATACGGAATTCCGGCTGTTCTTTTTCATTGCCTGCCAGATGGCTTGTCCGGCTGCGTCCAGGTTCACTCCCGCCACCTTGCCGCCTTCGTGGAAAGGATCCATGCTGTAGAAGTCGGCTTTGCCGTACAAGCGGTTCATCTCTTCATAGTACAGGGCGGCTATTTCCCCGAAACGGGTGTCGGTAGGTTGCAGGAAGGCAGGACGGTTGTATCCGCACCAGGTGCCGGGATCCGACACATTCACTCCCAACTTTTCCTTTGCATTATGGGGCAGCATGCCGGAGTAACCCGGCAGTACGGGATGGATGCCGTATTCCCGCATGCGTTTCAGAATCCTCTTTTGCAGTGTGATGCGGTCTTCGTACCATGAGTCGGTGTTCGGTCCTCCCCATCCCTCCAGGTTGTTCATCAGCCACCATGCCTGGAAGGCGGGGCCTGCCACGAACTCATTCACTTCTTCTTTGGAATAGCCCAGCTTGGAAAGCATGTTGCGCCAGACGGCGTCTGTACCGACTAATGCCAGCGAAAGGTTGATGCCGTGCAGCGCCATCCAGTCGAGTTCCTGCTCCCAACGTGCCCAGTCCCAGAATGCCATGGTATAGGAAAAGGTGCAATAATTGAGGTCATAGCGATAGACGGAAGCCGTTTCGTGCCTTTCTTTACGGGTTACGGGCGGCAGCACGCCGGGAAGTTCGGCAGTCATCTTGTTCCATGACAGGTGAATGCCGGCGTAATATTTCAGATACCAGTTCAGTCCTGCGGCAATGCTGACGGGATTGTTTCCCCGGATGACTATCTTCTCTCCTTTCTGGTCCAGCTCAAAGAAATCGATGCCTGAGGAAGGCTTTTGCTCAATGATAAACTTGCCGGACGATCCCGGTGCCACTCGCTCTATCAGTCCCTTGACAGGTGAGGCACCGGCCGTCAGGGCGATACAGAGCAATAGGCAAAATAGATGCAGTCGTTTCATGGTTATTCTTTTTCTGTAAGTTTGAACGTCTTGAAATATACTTTCTGCTCGTTGCCTGAAATGTTGGTGAGCCTTATCTTCAATACTTTCCGTCCTTCCACTTTCGCCTTCTGCAGGGTGTGCCCTTTCCATGCGGTCTGCAGGTCTGCATGCTGCCATTCTTTGCCGTCAAGGCTGGTTTCTAGTCTGAAGTGGGCATAAGTCTCTTCCGGTGCTCCTAAATCGATCCTTAAAGAGGCGAGGACGCGCGGACGGTCCATCGAGAGGGTGAGGGATCCGTCTGCCTGCCAATTGATGACTTCGTTGGAGGGGGCTACGCTGCCTTCTTTTCCCTTTTGCTGTGTGGGAAGCATGGCAAGCTGCGCCACGTTGCTTTCCAATGTATAGGGTGAATAGATGGCACGGGCGTTCAAGGCGGTGTGGAACTGCCGGTTGTATTGTTGTGTGGAGGCTTCGAACAAGGCGTCGAAAGTGGGCATCAGTTGTCCGCTTCCGCTTTTTACTCCTTGCGGATAGCGGGCGTCATTGTCTGTCATCAGGGTTTGCAGTGCTTGCGCATGTGCATGGCTCGGGAGGAAAGCCTTTTCCTGCCGTTGCAGGCGGATCATGTCCAGTACCGCCTTTCCGTATTCGCCTACCAGTTTGAATTGGGAGAGCCAGGGGCTGATTTCATTTATAAGCGGACGGTTTTCATTGCCGGAAGCGAGCAGCATGTCGGCGGAGGTGATAATCTTGCGGCACTCTTCGGCCACCTGCCGGTAGGCCGTTTCGTCTATTTCTCCTTTTTCCTGATAATTCTTCAGCAGCGCGGAGAGGGCGGGCTGTATGTTTGTGGATTCCTCGCGGCGGAAACCATGGCCGTTCTTGCCCAGGTCGGAATTGTGGATGGCGAATGTCTCCAGATATTCGGCATGGAGCGGCATGAGGTCCTTGATGGCATGCTTCCAGGAAGTGTTGCTGTCAAATTCTTCCATGTTCCAGGTATAGTCGGCCACGCTGTAGAGGGAAATCTTGGAGGACTCGGCATGTTCCATCGGATTGGAGACAAAAGCGGACATCTCATCCTTGACATCGAGCCCGTTGCCATAAACGGGACCCAGCAGAAGGTGGTCGCGCACATAGTCGGACACGGGGAAATTCCACCAGATGTAGGCTTTCCGCTTGATCAGCGGGTTGATGAATTCCAAGGTAGGCTTGTCTATGGTGGCGATTACTTTGTTTCCGGTCCACATGATTTGGATATCTTTGTTCAGCTGCTCTCCAAGGGTGGTAAGGTAACCTCCCTTTACATTTGACCAGGATTTGTTGTATTCCGTGGGACACATCACCAAAGGAGCGACATCCTTTTTGGGCTGCACGAAGTGGTTGTCGATGTAGTTCAGCAATTCGGCTTGCTTGCTCGCTTGGGTCCCTTCGCCGGAGATGTCGTCGAAGAAGACGGCAAACCCGCGTACACCCAATTGGTACATGCTTTCAAATTTCTGCAATAGCAGCGAACGGTCTTCTTCGTTCCAGCGGATGTCCTGTCCCGGATGGATGGCCCAGTAGAAAATGACATTGTTTTCGCGGGCCTTGTCCACAAGCTGCTTGATTTGTTCGGCTTCTTGGGCAGGGTAGGGCTTGCGCCAGTGCGGGGTGCTGTGATAGGGATCATCTTTGGGTCCGTAAAGATAGACGTTCATCTTGTTCCGTCCATAGAACTCCAGCTGGCGCATGCGGGCTTCCTGGCTCCAGGGGGTACCGTAGAATCCTTCTACCACACCTCGGTAAGGGACATCGGGATAATCGCTCACTTCGATGAGGGGCAGCTTGTCCAGGGTGAGCAGCTGGGCAAGTGTCTGCACGCCGTAATAAGTTCCCCGTTCATCGGCTCCGGCAATGATGATGCGGTCTTTATCTATTTTCAGAAAGTAGCCTTCCGGCTTTTGTGGAATCCGTTTCCGGTAGTTCTTGACCGTTTTATCGTCTTGGGTGCCGATGTATATGCGGAAGCCGGCCTTGGGGGCTTCTCCCGGCATCAGCGAACGGAGCAGGGGCAACGTGTTTCCGGTGCTCAGAGAGTTTCCGGACAGCAGTTGGTATTGCAGGGGAATGCTGATGGAGTCATCCTGTGAAATATATTTTTGGGGAGTGGGTTGCAGCCGGAACTCCTGTGCGTGGATGGTTGCGGTCGCCAATAAACTGAATGTGCCGAGTAGCAGTAGCTTCTTCTTCATAATAATAAATTTAAGGAAATAAATATTAATGCTGCAAATATGGAGAAAATAATGCGAATATGCCATATACGTTCTTTATTTTTAACAGCCTCTGTATTCTTGGGGTGTCTGGTTAAAGCAAGCTTTGAAACAATGCCTGAAATAGCGTAGCGAGTTGAATCCTGTCTGGTAGGCTATTTCAGTTATTTGCAGTTCCGGACTGCTTTTCAGCAGTTCTGCGGCATGCTTCAGACGGCTGTTTAAGATAAATTCATTGGGCGTCATGCAGCTTAAAGCTCTTAGTTTGTTGTAGAGTGAACTGCGGCTTACGGCCAATTCTTTGGCCAACATGTTGACATCAAAAGCCGGATCGGCCAAATGCTCCTTCACTATATCTTCCAGTTTGGTCAGGAATTTGGCGTCAATGGGATTTAAGGCCAATGCCTGTATTTCTGTTTCTGCCGGGATACCGGCAGAGATATCCTTTCCGAATTTCTGTTTCAGAAGTTTCCGGTTGCGTATGATATTGGCGATATGTCCCAGCAACATTTTGTTGTTGAACGGTTTCTCGATGTAGTCATCGGCGCCGCACTGCAGGCCTTCCATCTTTTTGTTGTCGGAAGTCAAGGCCGTCAGCAGTACAACGGGGATATGGCATAGCTCAAAATTGTTTTTGATTTTGGAACACATTTCGATGCCGGACATTTCAGGCATCATGATGTCGCTCAGGATAAGTTCCGGACGCTCTTCCATTGCTTTCCGCAGTCCTTCCTTGCCATTCATGGCAATGCTTACCCGGTACAGCGGGGATAATAAGGAAGTCAGTATCTGCAATAGCTCTTCGTTGTCTTCCACCACTAATATGCAATCTTTGTCCGTGGGACTCTCTTGCGTTTCGGATTCTTCTTCCGTCTTTTTCGTGCGGTTTTCCGTCCCGGTGTTTTCTTCGGAAGGGACGGCATAGTCATAACCGGATGTCTCTTGGGTGGCAAACGTTACATAGTTGTCTTCTTGGAAGAGATTGTCTTTGGGTAAAGTGACGGTGAAGATGGTCCCGTATTGCAGGGCGCTTTGTACGCTGATTTTACCGTGGTGGAGTTCCACCACTCCCTTTGACAGGGCCAGCCCTATGCCGCTGCCCGGAGAGGAGACTGCGGTATCTACTTGATAGAAACGGTCGAAAATGTATGGCAGCGCTTCCTGTGGAATGCCTTCACCCGTATCTATTACTTTGATTTCGACCGTTGTTTCCTTTTCGTGAATCTGCAACTCTACCTTACCTTTTTCAGGAGTATGCTTGAAGGCGTTTGACAGTAGGTTGGAGAATACTTTTCTCAGTTGTCGTCCGTCATACCAGCACATCAGGCTTTCTGCATCTGTCTGGAAGTCGAAATGTATGTTCTGCAGCTGTGCCTGGTCGGTAAAGTCCAGATGGATTTGCTTTAGATAAGCTACAATGTCAAGCTGGCATACGTGTAGTTGCAACTTGCCTCGTTCCATTTTTCTGAAATCAAGCAACTCGGATATCAGTTCCCTGAACTGGAAGGTGTTTTTATAGATTTTCTGCAAGCGTGTCCGTAAGAACGGGGAATGGTTGCCGGATTGTAGCAGGGCTTCGATTTGTGAGATTATCAATGTCAAAGGGGTACGGAACTCATGTGAAATGTTGGCAAAGAACTGGAGCTTGGCCTGTATGAGCTCTTCATTCTTCTCTTTTTCAAGCTTTTCCTGTGCCAGCGAGGCGCGAAGTTGCATCCTGGTTTGCCAGTTGTTCAGGAGGACATAGACTATGGCTGCCACGATGCCTGTATAGATAAGGTATGCCAGCCAGGTGGCCCACCAGGGAGAGTGGACCACAATGGATAATTCGATGGAGTGTACGTCGTCGAGTGAACCTTGCTGCTTCTCGCGTACGATAAGTTTGTACTTGCCCGGATCTAAATTGGTATATACAATCGTGTTGTTATAACTGGTGCTCCACTCTTTGCTGAAGCCTTCCAGTCGGTATTCGTAGATTTTTCTGTCGGTGTTGTCTATATAGCTGTTGGAGGCAACGGTGATTGAAATGTTGTTTTCATTGTATTCCAGGTTTATCCGGTTGGCAAAAGGCAGCGCCGCACTCAATATGTGGTTGGGCGTTTCGCATGAAATCAATCTGTCATTGACCGCCAGGGATGAAAAATACAGGTTGTATTGAGGTGAGGGCGTAAGGAGGGAAGTGTTCATGAAGGAGGTCATGCCCGAAGCGCCTCCGACGAATGTTTCTCCATTACGGCAAATCAACAAACCGCACCCGTCGTTGATTGCTGATAAATGCAATTGGCTCTCGGCGTCAAGCATCCTCATTTCCCGGGTCTCGGGATGATAGATGAGCAAGCCCTTTTCATTGGAAATGGCCAGATAGCCGTGCGGAGTTACTGCCAAGTCATAGCAGTAGTGGATATTGGAAACGGCGCACTGTTCAAAACTGTTTTCCCGGGGATTGAACTTATACAGGCCTGTGCCGTAGGTTCCCAGGTATAGGGTACCGTCGGGATATTCCGCCATTTCCAGTACCTGGAATTTTCCTAAACCTTTTTCTCCATACTTATAGATGTATTTTTCCTCGGGTTTTTGCATGTTGATCCTGACTATTTGCTTATGTTGGGCTATCCAGATGTGTTTTTTTGAATCAATCAGGAAAGAAGATCCCCCTCCGCGCGTTTCTTGAATGGATGGATACAGATAGCCGGTAGTTCCGGTCTGCAAGTTTTTCACAAGCATTCCTTTGCTGGAGAGTATGTAAAGGCTGTCTCCCCGCAAGGTTATTTTAGAAAGGGATGTCCCGGCGTCTTCCGTATGATATTTTATTTTTCTTGTGGGGATGTCAAAGCAGAAGAATCCTTGTTTGTGGGTTCCTACGTAGATACAGTCACGGACAGGGTCATATTCTATGCATTTCAGATTATAGAACGACGGGCCGGATGAATGTTCTCCGGCCAGGTAATGGGTGAATAACCTTGTTTTTCTGTTTAGATAGTTCAAGCCTCCTCCTTCGGTGCATATCCAGATGTCTCCCCGTTTGTCTTCTGCCATATTGCCTACAAAGAAGAAGCTGAGACAGTCTGTCCTGTCGGCATCTTCGGAATAATGTCTGAAGAAGTCCATTTGGGGATTGAAGTATTGTACACCTCCATAATAGGTGCCTGCCCAAATGGTACCCTGCGAGTCTTTATAGAGTGAGAATATGGAGGAGTGTTTCAGGTTGCCGGGTTGCGTATCCTTTTTATAATATGACACGTTTCCTGCTGTGTCTATCTTGTTCAAACCATTGAAGGTTCCTATCCAGATGGAGCCTTCATTATCCTCTACAAAGCATCGTACATCATTGTTGGATAATGCAAAATCCTTCTCTATGACAAATTTCTGGCTGATTCCGTTTTCTATCTTGTACATGCCTTGGCGGAAGGCCGCTACCCACATCCTGCCTTTTGTATCCCTATAAAGTGAATGGACATTGACTTCGGCTATGACAGAGACCGGCGTAGGGGTGGCCAGGTTGTCTATACGGTACAGCCCTCTTGAAGTACCGAGCCATAGGCAATCGTTGGTATCTGAATAAAGGCTGGTTATATATTGGCTTGGTTTGAGACGATAGACAAAGGCAAACTGCTTCTTGGCCGGATTCCACTTGAAGACGGAATCCTGTGTTGCCGCCCATACGGTATGGCCTTGTGCATGGAGGCAGTTGACTTTCCGCTGCAAAGGCGAGAACTGCTCTTTGTGGAGGTCATAATGGATAAGCACATTGTCCGAAGTAAAGAAGATATTTCCTTGTTTGTCACTTACAAGATTATGGATCTCATTTCCAAGAAAATTTCTGGTGGGCTCTGACGATGGTTTATAGACAGTCATAGAGTTGCCGTCATAGCAGCCCAGCCCTTCTAAGGTACCAAACCACATTCTCCCTAACTCATCCTGGCAGATGGACATGACCGAAATCTGGGGCAATCCGTCTGTCTTGCCTATATGTTTGAAATAGACATTTCCTTGAAGCGTGAGAGACACGACTAAAAACAGGTATAGCAGCAAACCTTTTTTCATAGCATTAAGGGTGTTTTACTCTTTGATTGAGCATTTGATAAGGGCAAAAGTAATACTTTTCGTTATAAAAATACATAAATCCATGTCGTTAAAGGGGGAGATTGCGTACATTCGATGTTACTTTTTTGTGTACCCTTTGGATATTTGCTTTTCTTTTTTGAATGTAGGCAGGCTTTGGGCATAATCGAACAATTTTCTACATATATTGTTTCTTTAGGAAGATTTTACATATATTTGTCCCGTAATTTTAAACACAATGAATTATGAAAAAGAATTTTAGTGCTTTCATGATAGCCGTATGCTGTATGTTTATGGCTATGCCTGCTCAAGCCCAACTTATCAAGTGGGGTGTCAAAGGTGGTGTGAATATGACGAAGATAGACTGGGATGGTGGAATTGATGGAAATAAACAGAATTCTACCGGCTTCTTCATCGGCCCGATGGCTGAGATAACGATTCCCATTGTAGGCTTGGGAGTGGATGGTGCCTTGCTTTATTCTCAGAAAGGAGAGAATGAACTGAAGCAGCAGGGTTTCGAAGTGCCTGTCAACTTGAAATATACCATCGGCTTGGGAAGCATGCTGGGTGTTTATCTGGCTGCCGGTCCTGATTTTTATTTCGACTTGAAGAAAAAAGATGCGGTTGACCGTAAAACCCAGGTTGGACTGAACTTGGGAGCCGGTGTGAAACTGATCCAGCATTTGCAGATTGGTGTGAACTATCAGATACCGTTGGGTGACAGCTTCAAGGTAGGCAACGCCATCGGTGCAAAGAACAAGACTTGGCAAGTTTCCGCCGCATATTTGTTCTAAAAGAAAAATAGAATAACTTTATAAGTATAAACCTCCTTGCTGCAGTGTATGGCAAGGAGGTTTTTGTTTGTTGAAGGTTCTCTGTATGGAACATTGGCAAGCAAGGATTTTTCGTATCTTTGCACTATCTTTGTCCCACGATGGAAAAATTTGTAGATGTCATATTGCCCTTGCCTTTGCACAGGTACTTCACTTACTCCCTGCCCGAGGAAATGGCGGGAGATGTGCAGATTGGTTGCCGTGTGGTAGTGCCTTTCGGCAAGAAGAAATACTATACGGGGATTGTGCAGAACGTTCATTATTTGAAACCGGAGGAATATGAGGTGAAAGAGGTGACGGCCCTGCTGGACGCTCATCCCATTTTGTTGCCCGGACAATTCAAGTTCTGGGAATGGGTGGCGGATTATTACCTCTGTACACAAGGTGACGTCTATAAAGCGGCGTTGCCTTCAGGCCTGAAGCTTGAAAGTGAGACTATCGTAGAGTACAATCCGGATTTTGAAGCTACGGAACCGTTGCCGGAACGGGAGCAGCGAGTGCTTGACTTGCTCTCTGTCGAACCCGAACAGTGTGTGACAAAACTGGAGAAGGATACCGGTTTTAAGAATATTCTCAATGTGGTGAAATCTTTGCTTGACAAGGAGGCTATCTTCGTGAAGGAAGAATTGCGGCGTACTTACAAGCCTAAAACCGAAACCCGTGTGCGGTTGACTGCTGCAGCAAGCAACGAGCGTCGTCTGCATTTTTTCTTTGATGAACTTCAACGCCGTGCTCCCAAGCAACTGGATTTGCTGATGAAATATATCGAACTGTCCGGCTGTCTGGGTGGAATGCGGAAGGAAGTCACGAAGAAAGAACTGTTGTTGCGTGCCTCTGCTACTCCTGCCGTATTCAATGGGTTGATAGACAAGGGAGTATTCGAGGTTTATCAACAGGAAGTGGGGCGTTTGGGAGACGGTTCCTCCCATGTGTCCCCGTCTTTGAGCCCACTGAATCCTCTGAATCGGCATCAGCAACAGGCACATGATGAAATAGTGGAAAGTTTCAAGACAAAGAATGTCTGTCTGCTGCATGGTGTAACTTCAAGCGGCAAGACGGAAATCTATATCCATCTGATTGAAGAAACCATCCGCCAAGGCAGGCAGGTACTCTACCTTCTGCCCGAAATAGCCTTGACCACCCAGATTACGGAGCGCCTTCGGCGTGTATTCGGTTCCAGGCTGGGGATTTATCACTCCAAGTTTCCAGATGCCGAGCGGGTGGAAATCTGGCAGAAACAACTTTCGGGAACAGGCTATGACATCATCCTGGGGGTACGTTCTTCTATTTTTTTGCCTTTCAAAGATTTGGGGCTGGTGATTGTGGATGAGGAGCATGAGAATACCTACAAGCAACAAGATCCGGCTCCCCGTTATCATGCCCGCAACGCTTCTATTGTTTTGGCGGCAATGCAGGGTGCCAAAACCTTGTTGGGCACTGCCACCCCTTCCATCGAAACCTGGTACAATGCCACTTCCGGAAAATACGGGCTGGTAGAGTTGAAGGAGCGGTATAAAGAAATACAATTACCGGAAATCATTCCGGTAGATATCAAGGAACTGCACCGGAAGAAACGGATGAACGGTCCTTTCTCTCCTTTGCTCTTGCAACATGTCCGTGAGGCGCTGGAGCAGAAGGAACAGGTGATTTTGTTCCAGAACAGACGGGGGTTTGCCCCTATGATAGAATGTCATACCTGCGGGTGGGTACCGAAATGTAAGAATTGTGATGTGAGCCTGACTTATCACAAGGGGTTGAACCAGCTGACATGCCATTATTGCGGATATACGTATCAGGTGCCTCGTGTCTGCCCGGCTTGCGAAGGTGTGGATTTGCGTAACCGCGGTTTTGGTACGGAGAAGATAGAAGATGATATCAAAGCCTTGTTTCCTGAGGCAACCGTGGCACGTATGGACTTGGATACCACCCGTACACGCTCGGCTTATGAACGGATTATTGCTGATTTTGAGCAGGGGAAGACGGATATACTTATCGGAACCCAGATGGTTTCAAAAGGGTTGGACTTCGACCATGTCAGTGTAGTGGGCATTCTGAACGCGGATACCATGTTGAACTATCCGGATTTCCGTGCCTATGAACGGGCCTATCAGCTTATGGCGCAGGTGGCAGGTCGTGCCGGGCGGAAAAATAAAAGGGGACGGGTGGTGCTGCAGACCAAGAGCATTGACCATCCCATCATTCCGCAAGTCATTTCCAATGATTATGAAGGAATGGTAGGCGGACAGCTTGCGGAGCGCCAGATGTTCCATTATCCGCCTTATTACCGGCTGGTATATGTCTATCTCAAAAACAGGAACGAGACTTTGCTTGACTTGATGGCGCAGACGATGGCGGGCAAGCTTCGTGCTGTGTTCGGCAACCGGGTGTTGGGGCCGGACAAACCTCCTGTAGCCCGTGTACAGACTTTGTTCATCCGGAAAATCATCGTGAAAATAGAAATGAACGCCCCTATGGCACGTGCCCGTGAACTATTGCTCCGGGTGCAGAGAGAGATGTTGTCCGAAGACCGTTTTAAGTCATTGCTGGTTTATTATGATGTAGATCCCATGTAGGATCTGATGGCAAAAAGGGACATGGATAGGATAACGGATCGTGTGAGAAAATTGAATATAAGTACTTATAAAAGATATAATATGTTGGAAAACAACGAAAAAACAAGAATACTCTTTGTCTGTTTGGGAAATATCTGCCGTTCTTCCTCTGCGGAGGGAGTAATGAAACATTTGATAGAACAGGCTGGGCGTGAGAATGACTTTGTGATAGATTCTGCCGGAATTCTCTCCTATCATCAGGGGGAGCTTCCTGACAGCCGTATGCGTGCCCATGCCGCCCGTCGCGGATATGAACTGACCCATCGTTCACGTCCTGTCCGTACGGAGGATTTTTATAACTTCGACTTGATTATCGGCATGGATGATCGCAATATTGACGATTTGAAAGATCTTGCTCCTTCCGTAGAGGCATGGAGCAAGATACACCGGATGACGGAATATTGCACTAAGTTTATCCATGCAGACCATGTGCCCGACCCTTACTACGGTGGTGCCGAAGGCTTCGAGTATGTACTCGATATTCTGGAGGATGCCTGTACAGGTCTGTTGGAGAAACTGAGTTAGTGCCGGATGTCTTGGTAGAACCGCTTGTGGTCGTTTAGGCTGCATGTGGCATCTATGCCGGATGTTTTCAGCCGTTCGGCAATTTCATTTAATTTCTTTCTTGATACTCTGCCGATGTAGAACAAGCGGTAGCGGTAATCCTTGTCCAGCAGTTCCATGACATGGGTAAAGGCTTGTTCACGTGCAAAGTCGAAGTTGACCTTCCGCAAGTCCGTATAGGGATAGCGGATGCTCCTGCCCACGCTGTGAACAACCAGCGCATCTTTGTCCAGTGTCAGATAACAGAAACGGGTCATCAGCATGTTGATGAAGAAGAGGCTTAATCCAAAGGAAATGATGGCCGGAATAAATCCCCACCATACGTCACCGCTGATGGAATAATACCCTAATATCAGAAACATGAGGAACAGTACGAAGAAATAAAACATATAAAGGGACGGGCGCCGATAGGTTTCCGTAACAGGTTCTGCAACCGTAGGTTCCTGCGGTACATAATTGTCGAAAGGCACTCCCTTTGAAACCAGGAAGCGGATGACGGAAGAGGGGTGGCGGAACGGAGGCAGATAGACAACTTTGTCTCCTTTCCCTTTCAGGTGCAGGGTCAGAATGCCGGGACCGTATTTGTCCTTCGATGTCGTGGTACCTTTGTGGGACGCCTGATGGTAACGCTTCATGAAGCTGAAACTCTCGATTTGGTGTAAACCTGTCCGCTGGTTTTGCAGCAGCTGTTCGGCTCTCTTTTGTTCTTTAGCGGTCACTTCCATAGTTTTTATTTTTTTAGTTCGGGATAACTGATACGGGTATGGTAAATCGTCTTTAGCTTCTCTTTAAACACGCTTTTTATGGTAGCGATGTCCTTGAAGGTGATGGGGCATTCCTTGAAATAACCTTCCGCTACCTGTGAATCTATAATCTTATCTACCAGGCTACTGATGCTTTCTTCCGTATATTCGGGCAGGCTGCGTGAGGCTGCTTCCACGGCGTCTGCCATCATCAGGATGGCTTGTTCTTTGGTGAACGGATTCGGGCCGGGATAGGTGAAAAGTTCATCATTGGGCTCTTCTCCGGGATGCTCGTTCTTCCAGGAGATATAGAAATACTTCGTCTTTCCGCGTCCGTGATGGGTGGTGATGAAATCTTTGATTACCTTGGGCAGGTTGTTCTTTTCCGCCAATTTGATGCCGTCTGTCACGTGGCTGATGACTACCTGCGCACTTTGCTCGTAACTGAGGTTTTTATGCGGATTGACGCCTGATTGGTTTTCCGTGAAGAAAACCGGATTTTCCATCTTCCCGATGTCGTGGTACAGAGCTCCGGTACGCACCAACTGGCTTTTGGCATCAATGCTGTTGGCTGCTTCTGCAGCAAGGTTGGCTACCTGCATGGAGTGCTGGAAGGTTCCGGGGACCGTTTCGGACATGCGGCGCAGCAGGCTGTTGTTGATATTGGATAGCTCCACCAAGGTTACGTTGGAGGTAAAACCGAAAGTCTTTTCCACCAGGAAGAGTAACGGGTAAGTGAACAGGAGCAGCACGCCGTTGATGATGAAATAGGTGTACATGCTTCCATTGATTTTCGACAAATCATTTTCTGTAATCAATTCAAAGGCAAAATAGACAGCCGCATAAGTCAGTATGACAAGGAACGCTGTGCGGAACAGCTGCGAACGTTGCGAGAGTTCCCGTAAGCTGAAGATAGCCACCAATCCGGCCGAGAGTTGCAACAGGATGAATTCGTGCGGATAGCGTAGACAGATGGAGCAGATCAGTATCGTGACAGCTTGTGTAAGGAATGCCGTGCGCGAGTCAAGGAACACGCGGATAATGATGGGCAATACGGCATAGGGCAGGATATATACGTTGAATATGTTGTTTTCCACCATGAGCGCCGTTACTACGCAATAGAACATGATGAGGGTGAAAAGTAGGGAGAGGCGTCCTTTGCGTTCGTAATAATCTTTGCGGAACAGTTCGAGGTAAAGCATGAAGCACAGGATGAAAATGCTTACATACAAGATTTGCCCTACTAACATTAGACGTTTTTGCCCGATGGATTCACTGCGCTTGATAGACTCTTTTCGCAGGCTTTCAAGGATATTGTAAGTCTCTTGGCTGACAATTTCACCGCGGTCTATGATTTTCTGTCCACTGAGGACAATGCCGTTGGCCCAGGAGTAATTGTCCAGAATTTCCTTCTTGGCTGTTTCCGTGCGCTGCTCGTCATAAGTCAGGTTCGGGAATATATATTCATTCAATGAACATTGGCGGAGGATTTCCGGACGGTAGTGCAGGGTGTCGGCGGTAAGGATGTAGTTATAGGCATCTTTTACAGAATATAGCTTGTCGGCGCTTTGTTGGTTGGCAAGTTTGTCGTCGATGATCATGATGGCAGAGGTGCTGTCCTTGTGTAGCTTGGCCAGGCTTTCTGTCGAAAGGATTCCGGCACGATACACTTCCGAGAGCTTTCTTTCCAGATACCGGATGTAGTCTGTGGAGGGCAATACACCACGCAGGTCGGTCTGGTAATCGTCCCTCAATTTCTTGATGATGTCTTTCTCTATGGTTTTATCCAACTGGAAATAAGGTTGGAAACGGGCAAGTATGCTGTCTTGCTCACGCTTCACTACTTGGTCATCTTTATAGATGGGAAAGTCGAAAGTGGCCATCAGCTGTCCATATTTCCAGGGTTTGTCGATGTCGAATTGGTAGTTGAATTTGCCGTCTCGTGGCAGAAAATAGACAATAACCGCCACCGTACCGGCAAATATCAGTGCTTTATAGAGCAAATCTCTAAAAGAGAATTTCTTTTTAGTCTTGAAATAACTCATATCAGTTGAAATTTTTGCGAAAAGTACAAAAAAAAACATTAGTGTGGAAAAAAAGGTTTAATTTTGCCGTCTAATTTATTTATAAGTAAGGTAGATTATGACAGAAAGAAGAGTCAGAGTCCGTTTTGCCCCGAGTCCTACGGGGGCGTTGCACATTGGTGGTGTGCGCACAGCTTTGTATAACTATCTCTTTGCGCGTCAGCATGGAGGAGATTTGATTTTCCGCATAGAAGATACTGATTCCAACCGTTTTGTGCCCGGTGCCGAAGAGTACATTTTGGAATCTTTCAAGTGGTTGGGCATTCCTTTCGATGAAGGAGTGAGTTTCGGTGGGAATCACGGTCCTTACCGTCAGTCGGAACGCCGCGAGATATACAAGAAGTATGTACAGGTGTTATTGGATGCAGGCAAGGCGTACATCGCTTTTGATACTCCGGAAGAACTGGAAGCCAAGCGCGCTGAAATAGCTAATTTCCAGTATGATGCTTCTACCCGTATGCAGATGCGCAATTCATTGACTCTTTCCAAGGAAGAAGTGGATGCCTTGATTGCAGCCGGCAAGCAGTATGTGGTGCGTTTCAAGATAGAACCGAATGAGGACGTGCATATCAATGACCTGATTCGTGGTGAAGTGGTTATCAACTCTTCCATCCTTGATGATAAGGTTCTCTATAAGTCGGCGGACGAATTGCCTACCTATCACTTGGCGAATATTGTGGATGACCATCTGATGGAAGTTTCACACGTCATTCGCGGTGAGGAGTGGTTGCCTTCCGCTCCGTTGCATGTTTTGCTGTACCGTGCTTTTGGCTGGGCGGATAGCATGCCCGCTTTTGCCCATCTGCCTCTGCTGCTGAAACCTGAAGGCAACGGCAAGTTAAGCAAGCGTGACGGTGACCGTCTCGGCTTTCCTGTTTTTCCTTTGGAATGGCATGATCCCAAGACAGGAGATGTTTCCTCGGGATACCGTGAGTCGGGGTATCTGCCCGAAGCTGTCATTAACTTTCTGGCACTTTTGGGGTGGAATCCGGGCAATGACCAGGAATTGATGTCGATGGATGAACTGGTAAAACTGTTCGACTTGAGCCATTGCAGCAAGTCAGGTGCAAAGTTTGACTATAAGAAAGGTATCTGGTTTAATCACGAGTACATCATGATGAAACCGGACGAAGAGATTGCTGCTCTGTTTCGCCCTGTGTTGAAAACCAATGGGATAGATGCAGACCGATATAGCGATGAGTTCCTTACTAAAGTAGTGTCTCTGGTGAAAGGCCGTGTCAATTTTGTGAAAGAGTTGTGGGAGCAGACCCGTTTCTTCTTCGTGGCGCCTGAAGCATATGCCGAGAAGGATGTGAAGAAACGTTGGTCGGAAGATACCCCCCGTATCATGAATGAACTGATGGACGTGCTGCGTGGCATGGATGATTTCTCGTCCAAACCTTCTGAAGACATTGTTATTGGCTGGATTACGGAGCGTGGTTATCACATGGGCAATGTGATGAATGCTTTCCGTCTGTCGGTAGTAGGAGAGTGCAAAGGACCGCACATGTTTGATATTACCGAACTGATTGGTAAGGAAGAAACACTGGCTCGTATTCAACGTGCTATCGAGACCTTAAAATAATGAGGAACTTTTATTTTTCATTCTTCATTTTTCATTCTTAATTCTGAAAGAAGTATGTTCTACGACCTGGCAATCGCTGTCTATGACATTCTGGTGCATCTGGCTGCTCCGTTTAGCCGCAAGCCTCGCAAAATGATGAAGGGCCATTGGGTGGTGTATGAACTTCTCCGTCAGCAACTGGAGAAGGATGTGCGCTATATTTGGTTCCATGCCGCTTCTTTGGGAGAATTTGAGCAAGGACGTCCGCTAATCGAGAAAATCCGTGCCAAATATCCGGATTACGGTATTCTGCTGACTTTCTTTTCACCTTCGGGTTATGAGGTCCGTAAGAACTACAGGGGGGCGGATGTGGTTTGTTATCTGCCTTTTGACAAGCCTCGTAATGTAAAGAAGTTCCTGGATATTGTGAATCCGTGTATGGCGTTCTTTATCAAGTATGAGTTTTGGAAAAACTATTTGGATGAATTGCATAAGCGCCGTATTCCGGTATATAGCGTTTCTTCCATATTCCGTCGTGGGCAGGTTTTCTTCAAGTGGTATGGCGGCACATATCGTAATGTCTTGAGGGACTTTGATCATCTGTTTGTACAGAATGAACGTTCCAAACGTTATTTGTCCAAGATTGGCATTAACCGTGCGACGGTGGTGGGTGATACCCGTTTTGACCGTGTGCTTCAGATTCGCGAAGAGGCGAAAGATCTGCCGTTAGTGGAACTTTTCAAGGACAACACCATGACTTTTGTGGCAGGAAGTTCCTGGCAGCCGGATGAAGATTTGTTTATTGAGTATTTCAACCAGCATCCTGAGTTAAAGTTGATTATCGCCCCGCATGTCATTGATGAGAATCATCTGGTAGAGATTATCCGTAAACTGAAACGTCCGTATGTACGTTATACCCGTGCCGACGAGAAGAATGTACGTAAGGCTGATTGTTTGATTATAGACTGTTTCGGTCTGCTTTCGTCTATTTACCGTTATGGTGAGATTGCTTATATCGGTGGCGGATTCGGTGTCGGTATTCATAATACATTGGAGGCTGCCGTTTATGGTATTCCCGTTGTTTTCGGGCCTAAGTACCAAAAATTTCAGGAGGCTATTCAGTTGTTGGAAGCAAAAGGCGCTTTCTCCATCAAGGATTATGAAGAACTGAAAACGTTGCTTGACCGTATGTTGGCGGATGAAGCTTTCCTGCATGAAGTGGGAATGAATGCCGGGAATTATGTAACCGGCAATGCTGGAGCTACGGATAAGATTTTGAGTATGATAAACTTCTAAAAAAATGTCTCAAAGTAGAATCGATCCTACTTTGAGACATTTTTCTTATTTATACCAGTCAGAATACATTAGGTAATTGTGTGCAATCTTCTGGTTTAGTTCCTTGGCTTGTTTTGGGTCAACTTTTTTGATAAATTTGGCAGGAACCCCTCCCCAAATACTTCCGGGTTCTATCACGGTATTGCTCAATACTAAAGAACCGGCGGCTACGATAGCCCCTTCTCCCACCACTGCGTGGTCAAGAATGGTAGAGCCCATTCCTATTAAGGCATAATCTTTGATGGTGGCTCCGTGGATAGTTACATTATGTCCTACGGAAACGTGGTTCCCTATTTCTATAGTTGATTTTTCATATAAAGTATGTAATACGCTTCCGTCTTGGATGTTTACCCCGTTCCCAATACGGATAGAATTAACGTCGCCGCGAAGTACGGTACTGAACCAAATGCTGCAGTCACGCCCCGTTTTTACATCTCCGATAATGGCTGCATTGTCTGCCAGGAAACAATTCTCTCCGAATTCGGGAGTGAATCCTCTTACTGATTTTATTAATGCCATTCTTGATTATGATTTAATGATTGTCCTAATGATTTAATGATTACTTCAATGCTTTACATGCTTCTTTCAACCATTTCCGTTCCTCATTGTTCAGGTCGGGTGACAGTTTCTCATAAACATTCCGGTGGTATTCATCCAGCCACCCTATTTCTTCTTCCGTCAGCATCTCTTTGATGATACCTTTCTTGCAGATAGGGCAAAGGGTGATTGTCTCGAACTTCAGATAGTTGCCGAACATGCCTTCTCCGGCAGGGACGGTCAATATGAGATTTTCCGTCCGTATTCCGTGGCTGCCTGCTTTATAGACACCTGGTTCATTAGACGTAACCATTCCTGCTTGTAAAGTTACCGGATTTTCGTTCATACGGATGCTTTGAGGCCCTTCGTGCACGTTAAGGAAATGACCTACGCCATGTCCTGTTCCATGTAGGAAGTTCATACGGTACTTCCATATCGGCATGCGGGCCAGTACATCCAGTTGGGCGCCTCGTGTGCCTTCTGGAAATACGGCCATAGCCAGGTCAATGTGCCCTTTCAGGATTAATGTGTAGTCTGCTTTCTCTTCTTCGGTCAGTTTGCCCAAGGCGATAGTACGGGTGATGTCGGTAGTACCGTCTAAGTATTGTGCTCCTGAATCTAGTAGAAGAAAACTCTCGGGAAGTACCGGGATATCTGTTTCCGGAGTAGCCTCATAGTGGACGATGGCGCCATGTTCTTTGTATCCTGCGATGGTGTCAAAACTTTCGCCCATATAAAGAGGTTGTGCCGCACGGAATTCGTGCAGTTTCTTGTCTATGCTGATTTCCGTTTCTTTGCCTGTAGGCACTGCTTCCTCCAACCATTTCAGAAATTTCACTAAAGCTACTCCGTCGCGTTGCATAGCGGCATGAATGCCTGCAATCTCCTGCTCGTTGCGGATGGCTTTGAGGAGGGCTATCGGTGAACATGCATCGATAATCTGGCAGTAATCCGGTGAAATGGCTGAATAAACGGCATAGTTTGTCTTGGCGGTGTCAAGCATGATGCTGTTATAGGGCATATTTCTTAAAAAGCATTCAATCTCTTCGTAAGAGTGGATGTCGATGCCGGCCTCTTTTAAATGAGTAGAAAGTTCCCTTGTTACTTTTGGAGGCTGGATGAAAAAGTGCGCCTCCTCTTCAGTGATTAGTAGGTAGCTGACCACTACAGGGTTGCAATGCACGTCATTGCCGCGTATGTTTAATGCCCATGCTATCTCGTCCAATGCCGATACCAATAATGTTTCCGTTCCTGTCTTTTTCATTTCCTGCCGGATGGCTGCTAATTTTTCCGGACAGCTTTTTCCGGCATATTTCATTTCGTGGATGAAAGCCGGCGCCTCAGGCATGGATGGCCTGTCGGTCCATATCTCAGCCATCGGGTCGTCGATACTTTTGATAGTGATTCTATTTTGGACTAAATCGTCTTGCAGAGCCATGACTTTGGCCGTAGAAAATACTTTCCCGTCAATTCCTACTATCGTATCGGCTTCTAGATTGGTTTTTAGAAAATCCGGAATACTGGGTGTTTCGGGCAACATTTCCTTGTATAAATCTATACCGCTGCCTTCTAGTTGTTGCGCAGCCTGAAGAAAATAGCGGGAATCTGTCCATAGTCCTGCTTTCTTGGCTGTGATAACCACTGTGCCTGCCGAACCTGTAAATCCCGATATCCACTCCCTTGATTTCCAGTGTGGTGCTACATATTCGCTTAAGTGCGGGTCGGTGCTGGGGATAATGAAAGCGTCAATACCTTCTCTTTTTAGTAATGCTCGTAGAGCATCTATACGTTGATTGATTGGTTGGTTCATACTACTTATATATTATATTGTTTGGTTATTGTATTGTTCAGCTCTATTATATTTCATACTGTTTATAGTGATATAGATTCTTTTAGTTCTCCAAAGTTACTTACTTTCCTTCAATAATCCGGCAGGCAATCTGTATTTTATTTAACCTTCATGGCTCGTGCCATATTATTCTTATTGCACTTGAACGATAATTCGATAGTTTGCCGAGATTTCCGCACTCGTCAGGGCTTGCTATCCTGGAGTTGCTGGAGAACCTCTTCTTCTTGCATGTATAAGCGGGCGGAAGCTCCGACAAACTTAGGATGACGGGTATGTTGGCAGTTTGAAGGTGAACCTGGTGTAAATCTGTAGTGCACTAAACTCCCGTTTAGGAGGTTATGCGGATAATTATATTGTTTTTTTTGCCGAAAGTTTTGTGAATAAAGAAAGTATGTGTAATTTTGCGGCTCAATTTAATCGTGAGATTTTTAAACCATTAACATTTAATTAAAAGAAAATGATTGTAGTACCTGTAAAAGAAGGCGAAAACATTGAAAAAGCGCTGAAGAAATTTAAAAGAAAATTTGAAAAGACTGGTATCGTTAAAGAGTTGAGAAGCAGACAACAGTTTGATAAACCGTCTGTGACTAAAAGACTTAAGAAAGAACGTGCTGTTTACGTTCAACAACTTCAGCAAGTAGAAGATTAATAATTCGTAATTTCCTTTGAATTATTGAATTCTTTTTCATACATTCGTTGCATGATTTAGATGTAACGATATGCTGTTGACAGATTCTTTTCTCGACTATCTTCTGTATGAACGGAATTATTCTGAAGGTACTGTAAGGTATTACCGGACGGATATTCTTGAGTTGCAGAAGTTTGGTGAGAAGCTGTTGGGAGATTTGGCCCCGTCGGATGTAGGTGCGGATCTTGTTCGTGAATGGATTGTTTCCCTGATGGATAAAGGTTATGCGCCTAATACGGTGAATCGAAAGTTGAGTTCTGTCCGGACATATTACAAGTATCTTTTAAAGAAAGGATTGGTGGCGGCAGATCCGTTACGGAGAGTAACAGGGCCGAAAAAAAAGAAACCGCTTCCTGTCTTTCTGAGAGAAGGTGAAGTGGATAGGTTGTTGGATGATGTCGACTTTGGAGAAAGGTTTGAAGGGTATCGCGACCGTTTGATTATCGAAATGTTTTATACGACAGGTATGAGGCTTTCGGAATTGATAGGGTTGGATGATAAGGATGTTGATTTCTCTGCTTCTCTTATTAAAGTGACCGGAAAACGGAATAAGCAACGTCTGATACCTTTTGATAAAGAATTGGGGCGTTCCATGCAGGAGTATGTCAATGTGCGGAATCAAGCATTGCCGGTTTGTTCGGATGCTTTTTTTGTCCGAAAGAATGGAGAAAGGCTTGGCCGCGGTATCGTAGCATATATTGTGAGACGAAACCTGTCAAAGGTAGTAACTGTAAAAAAAAGAAGTCCGCATGTGCTGAGGCATACCTTTGCAACGGCTATGCTGAACAATGGTGCTGATTTGAGCTCGATAAAAGAGCTGTTAGGGCATGAGAGTTTGGCGACTACGGAAGTTTATACGCATACTACTTTTGAAGAACTTAAAAAAGTGTATAATCAGGCTCATCCTCGAGCCTAAAAAAAGGAGGTAAGTATGATAGTTAGAATTCAATCGATTCACTTTGATGCGTCAGAGCAGTTGCAGGCTTTTATTCAGAAAAAAGCTGCTAAATTGGAGAAATTTTACGATGATATAGAGAAAGTAGAGGTGTCATTAAAGGTAGTTAAACCGGAAACAGCCGAAAATAAAGAAGCCGGGGTGAAAGTATTGGTACCCAACGGTGAGCTTTATGCGAATAAGGTTTGTGATACGTTTGAAGAAGCTGTGGATCTTTGTCTGGAAGCTTTGGAAAAACAGCTGGTTAAATACAAGGAAAAACAACGAAGTAAATAAAAATCCGCTTAAAATTTTGCGGGTAAAAAATAAATGCCTAAATTTGCAGCCGTTTCGCTCGCGGTAGAACGTTGCGGTTGCATTTTTAAAAAGATTGCCTCTTTAGCTCAGTTGGCCAGAGCACGTGATTTGTAATCTCGGGGT
>OGLE01000225.1_pt1 | contig 56828 bp, 57 predicted proteins | sample 1572671 | NCBI WGS metagenome assembly OGLE01 (sample SAMEA2581923, study PRJEB24529) | metagenome | biome: Human gut stool | place: China | collected 2011 | reverse complement strand
AACCGGGATAATAAGTTTCTATCTCTCCATGAGCCTGCTTTTCTTCTTTTGCTTTCTCCAATGCCGCCACTTGGTTCTCGTCGAGGACAATGCCCTCTTGTTCCACTTTGGCCGACAATGCTTTCAAGCGTTTCTGGAAGGTCTCCATATCGTTCCGTAGCCAAATGGAACGTACTCCGCCTGGCGAAATAAGAATACCTTTCTTGCGCAGTTCATTGGATACACGAACTTGCCCCAATGCAGGGTTGTCTATCGCCATCTGTACGACTGCCTGCTCAATGCTCTCTTATGTAAACCTTTACATAAAAGGTGTTCTGTAAAGTTTTCTTTTATGTAAAGTTTGGCAGTCATATTCTTTGTAATCCATTCACTTACAAAGTAAATGAAAAAATATGGCCTGCCCAAACTTTACATAATAAATTAGTATTTACGCTGCAATTCTTTCAAGTAGCCCATCAGTGTCTTGTCTTTTTGCCAAGAAGATTTTCCTTCTTTTATTATTCCGGGATTAAGTTTTTCAAGTGCCTCCTGCTTCTTTTTACTACTGACTCTGGCATAAATCTCTGTGGTATTAGTGGATGAGTGTCCAAGAAAGTCCCTTATGTAAACAAGATTTATATTGGCTTCCAACATATGCATTGCCTTTGAGTGCCGGAAGGAATGGCATCCTATATCATCAGGGATTAGTCCCGGCTGGATTTGTTTGGCCATACCCACATATTTCTTTATGATATTCAGTACTGCCATCCTTGACAGCCTATTCCCTTGCGGATTGCAGAACAAAGGTTTTGATAGGTTCTCCTTATCCAAAAGATTCTTTTCAATCATATATTTCTTAAGATTTTTAGCTTGGGCTGAAGAAAGAGGTACACACCTCACTTTCGACCCTTTCCCTATCAGTTTTATAGTCGTGGTTTCATCAAACCGGATGTTGTTTGGCGTCAGGTCAATCAGTTCCTGAACTCTTGCCGCACTGTCATACAACAATCCCAATAAGACAAAATCCCGTCTTCCTGTTCTTGTATGTAAATCCGGTTGTTTAAGTAGTAGTTTTATCCCTTCAATCGTGAGGTATGCCATTTCCCTTTGCGGTACACGTTTACTTTTAATGGCTAATATGCTTTGCCAAGAAAACAAACCCTTGACATCCTGATATTGGAGGTATTTAAAGAAGGAATGAACAGCACCCAGCCGGGCATTCCTTGTGGATGGGCTGCATCCCCTGTCTTTCTCCAACCATGCAAGAAAGTCTTTTATGCGTTGTGCTGTAAAGTCACTCAGTTTGAGATATTCGGGACGTATACCTTCGGAGAGTTCCATAAACTTTATTAGCAATGTAAAAGTTACACTGTATGTTTTTATCGTATTGTGCGACAATCCACATTCCGTCGGAAGATATTTCCCGAAAAAGTCTGAAAGATGTCTGGAAAAATCAGTCGGTTTCATAACCACCTCCTTCCTCCATATCCGTTCCCAAGTTTGGGAAGACATAGCGGTAAGCTTCATCCACCCTGCTGATAAGGTTCGGATACATTTCTTCTGTAAGGCGTACATAACGGTTGGTAGCTTCAATGGATTGGTGTCCCATATATGTCATAAGTATCGGAAGCGAATAGTACAAATCCAAACCGCTTTCAGATAACTTGACCAAGGCATTTACACAAAAAGTATGGCGGAGATCATGAAGTCTCGGTCCCTTGCTTCTACCGCCATGGGGGATTCCTGCACGATACATTACTGCCCTGAACAACTCATATACCGTTGACGGACTTCCGGGATTACCTTCCGCAGAGGTAAAAAACGTATCTTCCGGATTAGTGCCAACCCCGATACGTTGTTTGAATGCCACATAATCTTTGCACACCTCCCTGACGGACAAGGACATGGGAACAACCCTATCCTGACCATTTTTGCATTCACGCAATAAGAGCAGGCCATCAGACAGGTTTACATCGGAGTGTTTGAGTTTCATCGCTTCTCCAATTCTTATTCCGGTGCCATACAGAAGCCTTATAAGACAGGGCATGATGATTTTCAAGGAACGGGTATATTTTCTATGCAGGTGTAGTTTATCACATTCACGGAAGATGTTTGCCATTTCCGTTCTTGTAAAGATATGAGGACAAAAGGTACTGACCTGCTTCGGGAGTTTGGGCATATACGATTCAAACCCCATCATCTGCAGATATGCAGAAAACCCTCTCAAAATACTTATCCTTCCGTATCTGTTATATGGAGATTCCATCGGAAGCGGCTTACACCATTCCTCTGCCAATTCCCTGCTGATACCATTTCCGGATTCCCCTCGTTCAGTGGCAAGTTTGTCGAACCGGCTGAGTCTTTCCTCTACATCCTCCATCTTGTATCCGAGGGCACGTTTGTATTTGACGTATTCATATATCTTGCAGGAAAACACACCGTTGTTGCGTGGTCTATCAAGTTGTTTCATAAGATATTATCGTAAAAAGTGGATAGAACAAAGGGAACATCAAGAGCACACATCCTGAGTTGGTCGTAGCTCACCTTCAAATAGACAGACGTACTTTCTGTTGTACTGTGACCCAATATCTCTGATATTACAGGCAGCGTTTCGTTTGCTCCCAAAAGATTGGTGGCAAGGCTATGACGCATGGCATGTGCTCCGGCTTTTTTGTTTGTGGAGTCGATGCCTGCATAATGCATCCAGCTCATTATATTCCCACTCAACACGTTGCTGCTCAACTCCTTGTACGGAGCATGGGCGGTAAGGAACACGAATGGGCTTTCCACATCCGGCCGACCATGTTTGATATAATCAATCATGGCACTACCGACTTCTTCTGACAAGGGCAAAGAGACCTGTTTGGATGTCTTTACCTGATTTATTTTCAGAAGATTTTTCTCCCAGTCAATATTCGTAAAACGAAGCCCGATTATATCCGAGACCCTTAGTCCATATCTTGTAGCCAACAGAATCATGGCATAATCACGTTTCCCTTGTGGATGGCTCCTGTCAGGTGTCGCTATAATCCTTTCCACTTCTTCGGGAGTGTATACGGATGGTATTTTCTTATTGTGTACTTTCCTCAGTTTCAACACTGACATCCATGCCTCAGTACGGGTATCTTTAATGAGTCCGTTGTCACATAAGTAACGGAAGAATATGCGTGTCGTCAGGATTATATTGTTCTTGTTTGCTGCATTTTTTGTCCTTTCCAGCATTTCAATATATTTAATTATGAACGGTATGTCAATGTCATATATTGTTCTTTGCTCGTTTCTCAGGTATTCGTATAAGTTATAAAGTCTCTCTTTATAACGTTGAATTGAACTTGACCGTTTGAACGTGGATTGTTCATTGATGAAAAGGACAAATGCCTCTCCGGCTTTACCGGAAAATGTTATTATCTTGTTATCAAGTACTCTTTTACGGACAAAACCGAGTTCAAGCATGTCGGTCAAAACTGTTATATGTCTGACAATCTCTTTCTCCCTGTCAGATAATTCATTGTATTTCCCTTTGCCATGACGGTCATTTAGAAACTCTGTTCCAATTTCTGATGAATACTCCTTGTATCCATAAAGATCCATGTAATTCTGAAGATTATTCCAAGAATTACAATACCGCTTGATACAAGATTTTTGATAGCCCTTTTGGACAAAGACAGCCATAACCTGCTGTCGAAGATTTGATAACAACTCTAATTTCATAATTTTGCTATTTAGATTTTACAAAATTATTATGTAAAGTTATTATGTAAAGAAATGAAAGTAAACGAATTGATTTATACGAATAAGTATGTTTAGAAAGGAGAAGATGTTTACATAATGTAGGGCTTTACATAAGTGTTCTTCCACACGGTTCTTTATGACAGGCTTGCGGCGGGAAATCTCTTGCAAGGCGACTTCACCGCCTTGTTCATACAACTCTTTGAAACGATAAAAACTATCACGGCTGTAGCCCATAATCTTACAAGCACGTGATACGTTTCCTAACTGTTGGGAGAGTTCAAGCAATCCCAGTTTGTTCTTGATGACCTTTTCTGATGTTGTCATAACTTAATCTGTTTTCTGTTACAAATTTATTCTTTTTATACGTAACTGTCAGATTAAGTCTTGACTAATTCATATAATATGTTAAACCCCGGTCTGTAAATTTATAATATTGCCAATTGGGGCTTTTCCCATAATATCTTTATGCGAAGTGAGCTTTTTCTACGCAAAAATGCCTCAAAAAATCTTGTTTCCCAGCCAAAAACACGTCATTCAATTGTTAACAGGCTTTTTCTCTACTTTTCAAAAAAGATGCTAACATCAATCTTATTCCTATAAGCGTATCCTAAAAGTTCGTCAGTAGGCACAACGTAAAATGTACCTTTGTTTCTTTTTCTTTCCATGAACCCGGCTTGTATCATTAATTTCGTTACATCTGCTTCTGTAGTACTTTCCTGAAAAAGAGTCTCGAGTAGTTCGGCAAAATGCTGTGCCGATAGCCTTATAGGTTTCGCGAGCGATTGTGCAAACCACTTCCTTAATAATTTTAATTTCATTCGTTTAGTCATAACCAATAATCTCCTTTTTTTACTTTTAATCTTATCCTGTGACACGCAATTCGGAAAGTACCTATTTGAGTACGGATAGCTCCCCTTTCAATCATCATTTTTTCAAACTCCGGCAATGTAAGGTAAACTCCTGTCTCTTCTTGAAGAATATGCTTTAAAATATTTCCATTAATTCCCGGTAGAGTTCGTTGCCTAGTAATAATACTTCTTATCCAAACATCTACTTTCTGTATGTCCTGTTCTGTCATAATATAAAGATTTAATTAAATAATATTGGATTCACCCCTACAAAATAAAACTCCCCATTAGGGTCTGCTCTGATCCACTCCGGCACACCGCCAAACAGCTCTTTAAACTTAGATTTCCCAATAGTGCTTTCCGCCATATCATCAACCGATTTGTATCCGTTGGCTTTGGCAAAGTATTCATCTACCTTAATCTCTACTATTTGTCTACCGTCTTTCCAAAAGCGGAAAGTGATTGGCATTCCTTGAAACTCCCATTGTACAATATCGTAACGGTCTGTCTGTTCTAAGATCTTCTTAAATTCCATGCTCAAAATTTTAATTATTAAATAGTTGTTTTTGCTCGTTTACTTCCAAGATTGCAAACTCAATGCGGGGACAATACTTATCCAAATGCTTTTCCGCTTCAATCTGATAGCAAAGTTTATCATCAGTGATTGCATTTACCATTTGCAGACAATCGAGCAATGTTTTCAGCGAGCTATCCAAATCGAACTTGGCTGAACTATGCCACACCCGGACAAACAAGCGGAAACGGCTTGAAATGCGCCTGTTCTTGTAGGTCTTGCACTGTTGCATGAAAGCCTTTTCGTATGCCCGTATCTTTTCATCTTTGATAATGCGCTTTGTTCCGAACTTGCCGGGCACTGCCTGATAGTGGTTTGCTTTGGCTATAATCTGCCCGTTGATTGTTTCTATTTCCATCATGCAATGAGTTTTAAGTCAAACGTATCAATGAGTAATTGTAAAGCCGGATTAGCCTCTATCATGGCTTGCAAGGTCTTTTCCGCTTCGGATAGTTCGTTTCTAACCTCTGTAACGGTGTTTTCAGAAAGATAGCGTATAAGCCAGTCTGCAAGGTCTATCTTGTGGGCTCTGTCCTCATCGGTGGCGTTCTTGTTCAGTAGGTCGGAAACTACCACTTTGCAGCCGATAGCCTCAACCTCTTTAGCCTTATTGCTCCAGTACTCGAACCCGTCCACATCCGGAAACATGATAACCGTTCTTCCTTTCAATACTTTCAGCTTTTCAATAGAGAGTTGAGATTTCCCACCCGTAGCCAGCCAAATGTATTCAGGATAAACACCCGAAGCGATTAGCGCACTCTTTTCACTCTCTACCAAAGCGACTATCTTAGTAGGGTACATTTTTAGTAGGTGTTCACCGAATAGACATTGTACTAAGTTGTAATCTTCTGGTAGTAGCTGTTGTTTCTTCATTATTGAGTGAATCCAGTTAATACCTCCACCGTTTTTTATTCTGTGTCCGGTGTTCGGATCGTACTTCATAACCTTACCAGTTCTTACCTTTCCTTTTGTGTCTATCTGCCAGTAGATAATACTACCATCTTTTGTAGCTCCCAAAGCGTAATCCTGCATCAGTTTTTCAATAGTGGGGGATTCAAGTGAATAGCGGTCGAATAACCCACATAGGAAAAAGACAAAGGAACTGTTATAACTGACAGACTTTTCCACATACTGAAAGGGGATATAGCTTGCTTCCCGTTGAGGCTTCTGTATTGGTTTATGCTGCACCGGAATAATAAACCGTTCTTTCTCTACCGGATTATCAATAAAGAACTGCTTTGGTGTGTAATGGTAGCCGCATCCGCTTTCATGGTTGCACCTACCTACATTCTTATCTATGACTTGCCCTGTGTTACCATCCAAATAGTAAGCGAATGAATGAGGGTCGCCACACTTTGGGCATTTGTGCCGGGATGCTTTCCCGGTGTATTTCTCTAAATATGGTTGGTTGAAATTATTCATAATCTTTAGTTTTTTTGTATCGGTGTATCGCAACTGTATCGATACGATACACTTTGTAATTATATTAATTATCAGCAAATTAGATACCGCAATACTGTATCGCTCCGATACACTTACTTTTTAATAATCCTCTGAATCTTACCAAGCGATACACCTAATTCACTCGCTATACTACGGTAGCTCATGCCTTGAGATATTAGCTCTTTAACCTTTTCCGTTAGTTGGGAAATATCCCTATCCGTTTGCTCCTTTAGGTGTTCTTTCTCTGCCGCATATCCGATATTCACGAACTGTAAAAACGTTCCTATCTTCTCAATGGCGGATACTATCACATTATCGGCATCATAGGTATAGTTACCGTATCTTACTTTTAATTGCTTGATATATCGAACACTGTTATCTTTGGCACTCTTTCCAATGGCAAAGACACTATCAAAGAAGTTATAGAGTTTCTTACTTCCGGCAAGGTCGTTTTGTGTGATTGGATTAGATAAGCACCTCTTAGGGGTGTGAGCTAGTATAAGCATTGATAAACCGTACTTCCTTTTTAGAGCCATCAGCCGGAACATGAGGGCACCAGCTGCGTCTCCCTTTTCAGAAGCTATACACAGATAGGTAAGGTTATCAATGATAAGCACCTTTGCACCTGATTTTATAGCTGCTTGCTCTATGTTTCCTATAACTGCTTCCTCGAAGTTGGCAGCGTCTAAAGAATCTCTATTGATTTCCACCCTATAAAGATTGTCCGGGAACTGGTTCAAGTTGTTAGCCTCATCGCTATATCGTAACTGAAACTGCTTGTCTGATAACTCAAAATCAAAGTAAAGTACTCTTTGTTTCTCTGCTATGCTTGTCGCAATCTGTACAGCATAGATAGACTTACCCAAATTAGAATCAGAGAATAGGCAACATACTTCGCCCTCGTACCATAGTGTAAGCCAAAGTGCATTTGGGTTCGGTCTTAGTGCTGCCTCTTTTATGGTTCTATTGGCAGTTTTTACCGTAAACATTCCTATTTGCTCCGGTATCTCTGCCGCTAATTGGTCGGCTTTCTGTAATTCTGCTCCTATGGCTTGAATATAGTTAAAACCTCCCATTATTCGCCCTCCCATAAATTAAGCTGCTGATTATTATCTTTTCGGAATAGCGTTTTATCGGTGGTATAATATCCCGCTTTAGACCTCGTGTGTTCGTCCTCTGTCTTATAAAGAAGTTGAATCAGTTCTTTATCTTCCATGTCTGCCACATAACGGCAAATATTAGCCCGTAGTATTCCGGTTTCCAAAGATACATCTAACATGGTTTTAGGATGCTTCTTAAAAGACTGATAAACAATTTGGTATTGCGACTGAAAATCATTACCTTTGTCGTGCGAGTTGAGAGGATGGGTAGTCGCTGAGGCTACCTTTTTTCTTTTATTCATAGCTTAACCTCCGATTCTTTTTGTTTCACAATAATTGTTAGCTTCATCTCTCAATTCGCTTTCGCTTTTTCGTTTACCACAGGATAGCCATTTGTCAATGTCGGATTGCAGGAACCGTAATTTTTTACCTCCCTTATGGAACGGTATTTCTCGTTTGCTTACCCATCCATAGATGGTTTGTTTAGCCGGATGGTCGGGTAGGTAGTCTTTTAGTTCGTCAATGTTAAACCACTTATCTGCCGGAGTTGTCGGAACTTCGTTTTTCTCTAAAAGTTTTTTTTCCAAAGCCTCTACTTTGTTGATGAGGTATGCCATTGCTTTGGGCATAGTTTCAAAGGTGATTACTTCGTTCATTATGTTATACTGTTGGCTTCATTAAGGCTTTCAGTCCCCGCCATGATAGAAAAAGAAAACCACTACCTTTTCATAAGATAGTGGCGCAAAAGAATAAGAAAAAGAGGCTTACCCCTGGGGTTAGACCTAGGGGGAAATATTAGTATTCCTTATTAATATCTATTGATATATCTAAATTTGCATCTTGGAACAGTTTATTTATTTCATCTATTTCATTTTTATGAAATGATTTGTCAAATGTTATGCGGTTATTTGCATCTTTGTATAGCTTTTTATAGCTTTTTATAGCTCTTTCCGGTAATGAATGCTGCTATGCGAATTATTTTGGTTAAATCAGTATTGCTTTTATCAACGTTTATTGCTTTTAAAATCTCCATGATGGTTGCAAGTTGCACTTTACTGGATTTAGTTCCGATTGGTTGGGAAGCTTGTTCTGTTGCAGACTCGCTTTCTTTTGCTGTTTCGATAGAGGATGCTCTTAATTTCTTAAATAGATCAACTATACTTCCACAAACATAATTTGTTGCATCTGCGAGATGATATAAGTGAGTTAAGATATAATCTTTTTCTTCTTCAGAAATAAAACCGCATTTTAATAATTCTAAGAAACATTTGTGTAATCTATTATCACCATCGAATAACATTGCATCTATTTCAAAATCAGATTCTTTTATGTGATATAAATGATTTCTCCATCGTTCACGATAAATATTACAAAAATTATTGATACTAAAAACATCAGTACAATTTGCCCAAAATTCGCATTCAATATCTTTTACACTTGGTTCTTTGTTGATAATAACATTGGCCATGATGTCTAAATATATTTCATTTTTTCGGTATTTTTCTAAATACTTTATCCAATCCTCAATGTTATTTTTTCCTTTTGAGCTAAACGTAATATAAGGTTGTATTTCCCAGTAAGTTTTACAAATCCATTTCGCAAAATCTTGAAAATTGCAATCATGTTCAAACAATAAAAGAGCACTTGTTTCGTCACACTCATAAGCTATTGAATAAGCTCTTATCTTTTTTTGTTTCTTATCTTTTTCTGGGATTTGGGGATCACTTGTGATTTTTACTAAATCATCATGTAGCTTATTGAGCTTTTTATTAGGGCTATTTTGTAATTTAGATGCTCTATTTAGGTTGTACTCTGCACTATCCAACACTCTAACCGCCTCATCTATAATTTGGATAAGCCTATCTGTTTTGTCAAAATTGATATTCATATTATTTAAAGTATTTTTATTTTATCTGCTGCCTCTCTCTTTGCTTCCTCCAGTGTCTTGGCATACACTAAAGTAGTTCCTATATTCTTGTGCCCTAACATTTTCTGAATTGTGGTTATCTGTGTGCCGCACGCCAATTGTAGGGTTGCGAATGTGTGCCGGAAACAATGAAATGTCACATCCCTTGTTATCCCTGCTGCTCCTAACCATTGAGCCAAAGCCTTGTTAGCATAAGCGGAATAGACTAGCCCATCAAATACAAGGTTATCCGGGTTCTGTCTTTCCCCACATAATTGCATCGCTTGTTCTGATATGGGTAACTCATCATACTTGCTTGTCTTTTGGATGGTATATTTCAAAGTATATTTGCCGTCACTCTCTACCAATTCACCCCATTTCATTTTGCGTATGTCCGAATGCCTTAGACCAGTGAGAGCCGAAAACAGAGCCGCACGTTTCAATACTGGGTTAGTGCAAGGAGTTTCTACCAGTTTTTTAAGTTCATCAAGGGTTAAGAACTCCCTGCGTGTTTCCCTTTCCTTTATTCCTTTCAAATCCTCGTTGATGTTCTTGGGCAGATAACCGTATTTATAAGCTGATTTCAATGCTATTTTGAACTTTAAGAAATAGGCTGCTGCTGTATTATTGGATAATACAACCTTGTCGCTTCTGTGGGTAGGCACATTCAGAAGATAGTCCCGGAAGCGTTCACACCAAAGTAGATCAATGTCGCAAAACCGTTTTATCGTGGAGTTGTCAGATTTCTTGGTATAGTCCTGTAAGTGCTTTAGCGCACTCATCCAATTATTGTAATTGGATTCTTTCTTATCCTTTGCCAAGTCTCGGAAGTAAGCAATAAAATCCCCCTTGCTGCGTTCTTTGGCTTTCAATAGTTCCGCTTCTACCTCTGTATAGATTTCCGCTTTGCTTAGTTCATTCTGTCTATTTGCACGTATGATTTCCGCTAAACGTATGGTTTCCGCATCCTCTTCACTATATTTATGTGAACCGTCCTTGTTGGTTTGTAGTTCCCCGTTCCTTTTCTTTAGGGGAACAACGTACATACCTAAATATTCCCTACGCATCGTTTCGCCTGTCTTGGGATTAGGAATGCCGGGATAATAATCAAGGTAAAGTGTTTCCTTTCCAGTGTTGAGCATCCGAAAACGTAATGTAACCTTTGTTGTCTTTGCTTTCCTCATATCTCTTGTTCTTTAATTTATCAATATGCTGTTTGCTATAATAGAGCTTGCCGTTAAGCCGTTTCTTGGGGATGGCATACCGGGAAACAAATACCCTCACTGCATGTTCTGTCATGTTGTATGCTTCCATGACTTCGGGTGTCGTTATCCACTCCGCAAGGTTGGATAGGGTAGTATCAAAGCCTCTCTTTCTGAAGTACGCATCCATCTTGCCTTTGGCTATCAAAGTGCGTATTCCTGCTTTCTTGGTGGGTATGCCCTCCGCATTGATAATCTTCCTTATCCTATGCCGGAGCAAACCGTATTTCTCCGTTACTTCGTCTATGGTGTACCACTCACCAATAGGTTTTCGCTCTCCAGTAGTCAGCACTTCGTAAGGCTCTACGATTTCAAAGAGGGCTTCAATATCCTTTTTGCGTATCAATGTCGTGCGCTTGGATAATCTCTTTGCCGGAATAATACCTTTGTGGCAATAGTTATAAACGCTCTGTTTGCACCATCCTAATAAACTGGCTGCTTCCGATATGCTGAGGTATTCCCGTTCTGATAAATCTACTTTAGCCCGTTCTCGCTTCGTTTGGGATGCCATAGAGACGGTAAAGGATATGACCTCTTTATACTTAATCTCCTTGTATGCTTTCCTATTGCAATCGTGAGAACAATAGCGGGCATTTTGCGTGTACGCATCAAACTCGCATCCGCAATATTCGCATATCTTCTTTATCGGTTCTTTCGCTCTCATGTTTCTATCATTTCGCACTCTTTTAAGTCCATTTTAGTCTACATTAGTCTATCTTAGTCCAAAACGGAGATTTTATGTTATTCCACCATAGTCCAAATGGGAGATAAAATACACGTAAATGTGGTACAAATAATATCTATTTTGCTTTGTGGTACATAAGTGGTACAAATATACGATAAATAAACGGATAATAAAACAAAGTAACGATAAAATGAGAGAAAATAAAAACCGCTATAATATAGTGTATTATAACGGTTTTGTGATAGATGTTATTTCTTTGTTTATGATAGGTTATTTCCCGATGCAAAATGTGATGCAATATTGGTAATTAGCTGATTTATAGTATAAAAAGCCCACCTAACAAGTAAGCGGGTAACAAACCAGTAACAAAATACAACCAAAGCGGGTATTTTAGTGGGCTTTCTGCCTCAAAGATAAGTATTATTTTTGTTTGTTGTTATCTCTCCTTGTGTTTCCATTAGGTAGTAGATGTTTTCTCTTATATCGTGGCTTATAAAATCTCCTAATATTGTAGCCTCATCGGTTGGGACATCCAGATATAGAGTAACCAACAAAAGAAAAGAGGCTAACCGCTTTGGTTGCCTCTCTGTTCTGAAAGTGTTTATATCTTCCAGTGGTAAACCTTATTACCACTAAAGCCAAAGTGTATATTATTCTGGAGTAAAGCCCCTATAAGGTCGTTTGTTAGCTTCACTATCCTAAAGTAAGGGCTATTCATATCATACTCCAGACCTTTTTTATTGGGTATCTCACAGGCTTTTTCTGCTAATCCTCTTAGTACCCAAAGCGTTTCAACGTGTTCAATGTATGTAGCCTCATCGGGAAAGATGCTTTTTAATGCCTCAATGTTATCGGCTGTTAGGTATGTTGTTTTTTTCTGTATAGGTATTTCCACTAAATCACCAGATAAAGCCCCACATTTGCCCGCTATTGGCTTTATATTGGTATTGTAATACTCTTTGTCTATCACTATATCAACGACAAACAGAGCTTTTATTTTTGATAGTGGTATAAAGAAGTACTTTTCTTCTGGAATAAACATCTTAATCCTCATTCCCCATGAAAGCCCATCCCAAAATACTAACTGCTTTATAAAACAGCACCCGTTTTTCTGTACAAAGCAAACTACCTTGCCAACATTGCACATTATTTCCCATTCTTCCATAGGTATTTGATGCACTACCAACCTGTCACCGTCTTTTATTCTTGTTTGGCAAAGGTCGCTATCTAAGCAATTACCCACTGCATTTACTACACAGTACTCATATTTGGGGTTCATTTCCATATCAACGGGTATATATCCCGTTACTTTTGCACCCTCAAAAGGATTTTCTTTACCCGTGTCGTGGGCTGACGTGCTTACATGGTTACTGTTCTTCACCTTGTTTGCAAATTCATTGTTCTTTGGCATAGTGAATGAATTTTGCATAAAAAGAGGGGCTATCCCTCACATTCTCGCCAAAGAACAAATTACAGCTAACTTGCAGTAATCCACCGTGAGTAGATAGCCCCATATCGTTACAAATAGGTGCACACCTAAAGAGTAGGCATAAAAAATGACTACTGGCAAAATTAGCTAATAAATATTGTTCTTTGGCGTTGAACATTACAAAGGTACTTCTTTTCTGGAAATCACCACATAAAACAGGGATAAATCTACTGGAGTAGGTTTGTTTTCTCTTATAGGTGTGTGCCCTTTGCTGTGCCCCTCATTGTGCCCTTAACCTATGTAATATATTGATTTACTTATTTATACCTGTGCCCTTGATTGTGTCCTTTGTTGTGCCCCAATAGTTGATAAATGGGTAACGCTGTGTTCACTATGTGATAACATGGTGTTTGCTGTGTGTTTTTGGGTTAAGGCTTTTGTAGGTTCTGGAATTGAGAAAAACAAAAGGCTGAATAGTATGTTTGTACTACCAGCCTTAAAATGTAAAATATAGCCGTTTTCTTGCCGTTTTCCCGTTGTTTTCTCCCGTTGAATACTATTTACTGAAACGCTTGTTTGTCGCTTGATTTAGCCCGTTATATGAACGTTGGCGGCTCTCCCTCCATAAAGCTAAAATCTGGCTCAAAATCTGGGTTCAAATCTTCAAACTTACCGCCCAATGCCTTAACAGCAACTAACCCAAAGAAAGCCTCTTTTACTATTCTTCTGTACACACTATTGCTTTCTATATGCTTTTCCCACTTCTCTAATAGTTCATCGGGTAGCCCCTCTAACATCGTTTCATTCACTACTTCCATATTAGTAGGGGTATAACCCCAACCTTTATACAGGCAATCCAGATAGTAGTTAAGCTCATCCCGCTTTATTTCCCTGTGTGGGTTATACCCCTCTAATAGAGTTTTGAAACTTGCTATCTTGGAAGTGTCAAGCCATCCACATTTAAGGGCTTTAGCTATCTCTAACACGTCTTTGCTATTCACTTTTATTTTCATCTTCTTCTTTCTTTTGAAGTTCTTGCAATCGCTTGGCTACTCGGTCTATCGCTTCCTCTGGTAAACCTAATAACAGTTCTTGCATCATTTCTTTTTCTTTTCTCAAAACATCATCTGGAGTAGTGGGGGCTTGCTTGGGTAAAGCATAGTTTAGTAAGCCTGTGAACACTCTTATATATTCAGATGGTTCTAACTTATCCAGACTTTCTACAAACTTATCCCTGCCATTATCCAGAATAGAGGCAACCCACGTTTTTAGGTCGCTTGTCACTTTGTTGGGTGTACCAGCAACCCGCCCGCCTGTTTTCTCACTTCCTTTCTTTCTACTCATTTGTCTAAAATCTATATCGTTCTACTTTAGATTAATGTTACCAGATTTTGGTAACAAACTACACCTTATTATAAGAACATCGCTACATATAAGCACCAATGTTCTTTATCTCATCGTCCAACTCTTTTATTAATTCATCGGACACTGTTACACCTGCTTTTGTGGCAACTTCCTGTATCTTCTTTTTTAATCTGGAGTAGCATTTTCTATCATCAAATACTTTAGCCTCTTTCAATTCTTCCAGAAAGCCCGCTATTTGTGTTTGGTCGCTTTGGCTTATCAATCGGGCTACAAACACATCAAAAGCATCTGAAACGGTCTTAATCTCATCCATAACATCAGTTTTTATTTGGTTATTCTTTGATATTGCAAAATAACTTTCTTGGTATCGCTTCACCATCAGCCGATAAAAGGGCTTTTCTGATAGGGTGGCTGCTGTTACGTCTGCTACTCCCAACTGTTGAGGCAACCGTCCGTTTATCCTCATTTCATACTTTAGTAAGTTAGCCTCATCAAAGCCAACAGGTAAAGCCATATCTTTAGCTACTGCATCGGCTTTTTTATCATAGAAAGCAAAAACTTTGGGTTGTTGTTTCCCTTTGGGCTTATAGTATAGTGTGCCTACATCAAAGTGATACCTTAGTAACTTTGGCATATCGCCCAACTTTGAAAGATAGTTTTCTACTGGGTGTGCCATTACAAACTGTGTCCCAAATTCTAAACCTGTAACTTTGGCATCGCCCAAACTGATATGTAGGCTGTCTGATAGCTTTTCTATTGCTTGGGTTGTGGTGTGTCTATCCAGTGAGTAAATATTGTTAGGATATAGGTACTTTGCCAAACTTCCTACTATTGATATTCCACCTGTGTAGATAGACACTTTCAAGCCCTCCAGACTACCAAAGGTGCAAATCTCGCCTGTATCATGGTCTATCTGGTCTTTTGCTCTATCCAGAAACTTGCTTACATCTGGGGTTGCTCTGGTTCTTGCCGCCCATAATTTCACCTTATCATACATTGTTACCAAATTTTGGGTACAAACTACATATTATTATAAGGCATCTACCTGTTTTGCCTGTTCCCTCAAAGACTTTATAGCCTCATCAAAGCCGCCCATCATAAGCTGTTTACAGTATGAAGAAATTAGGACTTTTGCACCATCCAATACAATCAACTCTATAATAGTCGGTCTTATTTGTTCTGGGGCTGTATTAGCGTTCCTGTCTTGGTGGACTATGAAAAGGTAGCCATCATCTTTGTATTCATAGAACGGGTTTTCTTTCTTCTTGCTGCTATATGTTTTATCAGTCAAAGGATAACCATAAGCAAAGCCGCTTAACCGCCCATCTACAAAATATTCTTTCAAGCCTGTAAAGTTGAGGCTGTCTTTAGCCTGTAATCTCATAGACGGTACATTTGCCCCCTCTTTCAGTTTCTCCATCAGATACATAGAAATAAGCCCGTTCCTGCCTTTTATTTGCTCCATAGGTGGATAGTAACCCGCTTGGGCTGTAATCACATATTTAGGGGTTTTCTTACTGTTGGTGTCATATACCATTTTAGCATAATAACAGATGTTTGGAGTAATCATTTTAAGCCTCCTTTCTGTATACGTCCAGTTACTACATAAGTAGTTGCTTTCTGGTCGGTTTCCTGTGTAGTGGCTACTCTGTTCTGCTTCATCCACGCCTCAACCTCTGCACGGTCAAAGTATATTTGTTTGCCGTTGGGCTTGTAGTGTGGTATCTGGTGGCTGCACGTGAGTTTGTACAGGTGGCTTTTACTAAATCCTGTGAGTAGTGCCACATCATCAAAGCAAAGTACATTCTTTGCTGCTAATAGGCTGTATCGCTCTATCGCTTCCAATCTGTTTAAAATATCCCGCTCCATAGTTTTATTATTTATGGAGTTGTGCTTTAATTCTGTATGTTGGTCGATACAGACTATTTGCACATCAAAAACGGTATTACCAACTATTACCGTTGTAATGACATTGCAAATATCAGCAAGAAAGGAAAGAAAATAATAATCAAAAAAATAGCACTTAATAGCCACTTTATTTGTGTCTATTAAATGCTACTAAATGCCACTTTTGAAGTGTCCTAATAGGATAATAGGGCGTTTTTCATTCCCTCTATCTCATCTTTGGTAAACCTATCTCCATTGATATACTTGTTATAGTTGCTTCTATTTCCAATATCGCCAAATTCATCTGTTACCGCTTTGAAAGTAGGTTTTGTTATCCAACCTATTTGTATCGCTACTTTCATAGCTAAAGCCGCTTCTTTGCCTGTTTTTTCATTCATAACGCTATGTAAAGCATGGAGTTTATCTTCATTTTGCAAGTATTCTTTGAACGGTTTACTTTGTCGCCCTCGTTTTGTTGATTTATTCTGTTTACTTGGTAATTTTTTCTCATCTGTTGTTATATTACTTTGGGAATCCTTTAATATTCTTCTCGTTCCGTTCTCTCCATCAACTATAAAGTTACAATCTATTGGCTTTTTAAGTAGGTAATTTTGTACCGTCTTCCCTATTTCTGTTGAAAGAAGATAATCACAAAACGGTTTAAGCCATTTTTTATCATCTTCTCCCCATCTAAAATAGCAAAATCTTATTTCTTTTTTCATTAACTGTTTCCCTATCCATTGAACAAGGTTACTCGCTTCATTATAACCGTTATCACCTTCTTTTAAGTTCACATTTTCAAACCACTTTATAAGCCCCTGTAATAACAGTATTTGCAGAAGCAGCCCAAATGCAGGTATATCATCCAGACCTTTTAAAATCTTTGATATGTGGTTTCTTATTCTGTTGGGCTTATCTGTGTTATCCCTAATGAAATATATTAAACCCTTTATAGCTTTCAAATAATAGTCCTTTATTGTATCATTTTCCAGCACGCTATCTACAACACCATAATTTTGTAAATCCCTATAAAGAGGTTCTAAACTACACTTAACCCCATAGGCTTCTATATCAAACCATTCATCTAAACTTTCTTTTTCTTCTGGAATGTCGGTTATGTTGCCATATAGCCCTTTGCCCTCTTTGGCATCGGTTTTAAGTCTTGGATTTATCACATTGTTCATTAATTCTTTAGGGGCAAAAATTCTTATTGGTACAAATTGCCACTCATTAAGATTGTGTGGCTTTTCTTTTATCTTTTCACATTGTTGCATAGTAAATATCTCCAGACCTTTTGCCTGTATCTCCTTGCCCTCAATCATGATTTGATTATTTCTTTTGAAAGCCTTGCAAAAAGCCTCATCGGTGCTATGACCTGTTAATTCAAGGGCTTTATTTATATTGTCCTCGTTTTCTGTATAAGGGTGTTGGGAGGTAAATGTTTCTTCCAATTCATCTAATACCTCAAAAACTTTTGCAAACCCCTCTCTTGGTAATTGTTCTTGTTCATCACATAAAGCCTCAAATCTGGATTGAAGCTCTTGGAGTGTCTTGTTTTCTATTGTATTATCCATAATGCAACCAGTTTAAATATTAATATCTGGGATAAGGTTTACCGCTTCCTGCTTTTTCTTATCCAATACTTTTGCATAAATCTGTGTGGTGGATAGCTCTTTATGCCCTAATAGCTTGGAAACTGTGTATATATCAGCACCTAAATCAAGCATAACAACGGCAAATGTATGCCGCCCGCTATGAAAGGTTACATCTTTGGTTATTCCTGCTAACATACACCACCGTTTCAACTCTAAAAGCGTCTGGGAATTATAGCTAAATCCAGCAAATACCCTTTCATCGGCTTTACTTTGTTTACCTAAATATTCCTCTGCCTGCTTATTTATGTCTAAATATTCCTGCCCGCCTGTTTTTTTCTGCTTAAACACTATTCTGGTGAACTCGCCAAATTTCTGTACTTCACCCCAAACTAATTTCTCTATATCACTCTTTCTTAGTCCAGTCAAACAGGAAAACAGGAAAGCACGCTTTAATACAGGGTATTTGCACTCTGTTTTAGCCAATTTCTTAACCTCATCCAAAGTAAGATATACCCTTTCTGTTTCATCGGGTTTAAAGCCCTCTATTCCTCTTAGCGGGTTAATCGGTATTATCCTATCTTCAAAGGCTTGGTTTATACAGGCTCTTAGTTTATTGAAATAAGATACTTTGGAATTTTGGGAAAGTGGCTTTGCTTCTGCCAAACTGTTGTTTCTTCTTTTGTAAGCGTCTTTAGCTGCATTGTCTAAGTAATCTTTAAAGCCCTCAACCCAATCGGGGGTAATGTCTTTAAATGTGGTTTTCTCGGTGCAATATCTTTCAAGGTGTTTTAAACAACTAAACCAGTTACCCCAATTCCCCCTGCTTTCTTTGTTGCCGTGTCTATCTTCACACATCTTTTTGTAATACTCCAGAAAGGGAGTGTCTATTTTAAATTGACTGGTAAACCCATATTCACCGTTTTGTATTTCTATCTGCCTTTTGGCTTTGATAGCTTGGGCGGTAGCTAATGTTTGGCGGTTCTGTTCCCGTTCTAATGGTGTTCTTGCATTGATAAGATAGAGTTTCAAAAACTCATATTCCCGTTTCCCATCCCTGTATATATCCAGATACAGGCTTTTGTTACCATTAGCCAAAGTTTTTTCCCTTAGCGTTACTGGTGCTTTCTTTGCCTTTGATGAGGCTTTTTGTTTTGCTACTGTCATACTCTTTATTGTTACCCGTTTTTGTTACTTCTGTTACTCATTTTGTGCCGAGTAACAAACCAGTAACAAAAATACAATAAAAAAAGGATAAGCAAAAGAAAAGATAGCAAATATTTAATAAGTATCTGCTATCTCTGTAAATCGTTATTAATAAACGGTTTTATTGTCTTTTTATAAGTGCTTTTTTAGACCTTGTTTTCAGTAGCAAAATTGGGCTTCACTTTCCGATGCAAAAATGCCCAAATATATTCTGTAATACCATATCATTCGTTACTTCTCCTGCAATATCGTTCAGATGAAAAATACATTCCCTAATATCTTGTGAGACAAAATCTCCGGAAAGGTTATTGGCCAAGCCCTGTTGAACGCGGTGGATAGCTTCTAGTGCATGGCTTAATGCTTCATAATGACGGATATTTGTAACGATAATATCATTCTGGGTTACAATAGGTAAGTTGGCAGCGGTGATTAGCATCTGCTGTAATCCATCAATGTTCATTTTTTCTTTGGCGGAAATACGGATGGATTTTATGTTTTCGGGCAAATTGATTGAGATTGTATTTGAACTTTTCTCTACTAAATCTGCTTTATTGAGTACGAGAATTAACTGTTTGCCTTCGCAATGCGGTAATATCTGTTCTGATAATTGTGAAATCTGAGCAGAAGCATCCGTTGCATCAATCATCCAAAGTACAATTTCGGCTTGATCTAACTTTTGGAAGGTACGTTCAATACCTAAATTTTCAATGGCATCACTTGTTTCGCGAATACCGGCTGTATCTATGAAGCGGAAAGTAATCCCACCGATATTTGCCGTATCTTCTATTACATCACGAGTTGTCCCGTGGATATCACTGACAATAGCTTTTTCTTCATTTAGTAGTACATTTAGCAAGGTGGACTTACCGGCATTCGTTTCACCGATAATGGCTACGGGTACACCACTTTTGATTGCATTTCCCACGCTGAAAGAATGTACTAACCGGGAAATAACCTTTTCTATGCTGCCGGCCAATTGGCAGAGTTCAGAACGGTCGGCAAACTCCAGTTCTTCATGGTCACTGAAATCCAATTCCAACTCAATGAGGGAAGTGAAATGTAATAACTGATCACGTAATGCGGCAAGTTCTTTACTAAACCCGCCTCGCATTTGGTTCATGGCAAGACGGTGAGTAGCAGCGGATGAAGAAGCGATTAGGTCAGCAACTGCCTCTGCCTGGCTTAAATCCATTTTGCCATTGAGAAAAGAGCGTTGTGTATATTCACCCGGTTTGGCCATGCGGCATCCGTTCTTGATGAGTAATTGCAGAACCTTTTGCAGAATATAGTTGGAGCCGTGGCAAGTAATTTCCGTGCTGTTTTCTCCTGTATAGGAATGTGGGGCGCGAAACAGGCTGACAAGCACTTCATCGACTACTTCTGCATCCTCATAAATCCGTCCGAAAGTGAGGGTGTAGGGCTTACAATCTTCCAACTTTTTACCGGCGGCGGCAGGAGTAAAGATGCGGGAAGTTATATCAATGGCTTCCGGTCCTGAGACACGGATGCATCCTATGGCACCTCCTTGGGCTGTGGCTATGGCACAAATGGTATCTTGGTTCATCTTATCATCTTGTTTTGATTCAGCAAAGATAATGGTTTCCTCACAAAAAAGTAAGTTGGAGCGATGTAACTTAATGGTTTTATTTTGATTTCGTATGAATCAATGTGTAAACGCAGTATAATAATATGGAGGGAGTGTACAAAGTATCCGGCTGGGAGCTACCTGTCTGGTAAAATCTTCGTTTCAATACCTGTTGTTGTCGTTGTTGAATATTCATATCATACGAAACAACAGGTATTGTAAGCAGGGTATAATGGATTCATTATCAAACCTTAATTTCCTAAGACGGCTGAAAGGAACGCTTGATTTCTTCTTGAAGCATGCTTAGATGCGGTCGAGTACCTTTTTGATGAGGACGTCAATTGTATTTTTATATCCGGTATTGGCTTCCTTAATCAAGCGGTTGGCTATAACCATACATACAGTGGTTGCTTTGTGCCCCATCAAGCGGCTTAAGCCTGCCAGTGCGGAACTTTCCATTTCGAAGTTAGTGATGCGATAACCATTGTATTCAAACTTCTCAATCTTTTCATTTTGATGTGGATCGGCTAACTGTATTCTGAGTTCACGACCTTGCGGGCCGAAAAAACCTCCAGCGGCAATTGTCACACCGCGTACCATATCATCTTGGGCAATACGTTCTATCAGTTCTGCGTCAGCATCAATTACATAAGGGGCTGGTGCGCACATATTACCTGTCCATCCCATATCGTTCAGGAAAGCACGTTCAAAGGGTAGGTCACAGACAGAGTTACGCCCGGAGTAAAAATTCAGCAGACCGTCGAAACCGATGGATTTCACGGAGCAGATGAAGGTACCTACCGGCGTGTTTGGTTGAAGCCCGCCGCATGTTCCTATACGTACCAATTCCAACTGACGTAGTTGAGGCTTTTCTTCACGTGTCTGAAAGTCGATGTTGGCAAGGGCATCCAGCTCATTCATTACAATATCGATGTTATCACAACCTATACCTGTGGAAACAACAGTGATGCGCTTCCCCTTGTAAGTGCCTGTTATGGTTTTGAACTCCCGGCTCTCCACTTCACATTCTTTGTTCTCGAAATGGGAAGCGACCAGCGCCACTCGTCCGGGGTCACCTACTAAAATTACTTTATCTGCCAGCCATTCGGGCTTTACGTGAAGGTGGAAAATAGAACCGTCTTCATTAATAATCAGTTCGGAAGATGCAAAATACTTTTTCATATTGCAGGATTATTAGTTAATTCGTATCTAAAAAGAAAACGCCGGAAACCGGTTTCTGTTCACCGGTGCCGGCATTTCCGTCAATTACTTTTTCCCGGTTATTTGCTGAGCGGCTGTTTGGAAGGGCCAGTAGCAGGCTTGGCGATGTTCTCGCGCATGGAAGTGTCGGCTTCGATATTTTTCATCCGGTAATAGTCCATGATGCCCAAATTGCCGTTTCGGAATGCTTCGGCCATTGCCTTAGGTACTTCGGCTTCGGCTTCAATTACTTTGGCACGGGCTTCCTGAGCTTTGGCTTTCATTTCCTGTTCGCTGGCAACTGCCATGGCACGGCGCTCCTCTGCCTTGGCTTGGGCGATATTCTTGTCAGCATTGGCTTGGTCTATTTGCAGGGCTGCACCAATGTTTTTACCTATATCGATATCAGCGATATCAATGGACAGGATTTCAAAAGCAGTACCGGCATCCAAACCTTTACGGAGTACCAGTTTGGAAATAGAGTCGGGATTTTCCAATACGGACTTATGGTTTTCGGATGAACCGATGGAAGATACGATACCTTCGCCTACACGGGCCAGAATGGTATCTTCTCCGGCACCACCTACTAACTGGCGTATATTGGCACGTACAGTTACACGTGCTTTGGCTATCAGCTGAATACCGTCTTTCGCAACAGCAGTAACGGGAGGAGTGTCGATGACCTTCGGATTTACTGACATTTGTACGGCTTCGAATACGTCACGTCCCGCAAGGTCAATGGCGGTAGCCATCTGGAACGGGAGTTCGATATTAGCCTTGGAGGCAGATACCAATGCGTGTACCACTTTCTCCACATGTCCTCCGGCAAGATAATGCGCCTCTAATTCATCACGCGTAATGTTGCTTAAACCAGCTTTGTGCGCTTCAATCATACCAGGCACGATGATGTAGGGAGGAACATTACGAATACGCATCAGAAAAAGTTGCACTAATGAGATGTCGACTCCTGAAACCTTGGCGGACAGCCACAGGAAAAATGGTACGTAGTGAAAGAACAGTACCAGGAAAATAATACCTCCTACGATGAGGAAGGCGGTTAGATACATTGTGCTCGGATCCATGTGATAAAATATTAGTTATTGATTATTAGATTAGATACGGGGTATTGAATATCAGTTTTTAAGTTTTTCGACTAAAATGGTTCCATCGGTGATGCGATTTACGATAATCGGTGTCTTTTCATCCATCAGACCATCTGTGGATTTTACTTCTACAATGTCTCCGTTGATTTCGGCATAACCAATCAGGGCGAGACGTGTGGTCGTGATTCCTGTATCTCCGATTTTTACCTTGGCTTCGGCACTGCGGTCCACTTTGGAGGTGATGTTCTTTTTCAGAGCAATCTTGTCCAATGTTTTGGAACGCATAAACAAAATAAGCGAACCGATACATGCTATGGCAGATATAATGAGTGTAATAATACCTGCCGTTGTTCCCATGTAGGAAAAAGCGTAGTAGTTGGCAAAAATGACGCATCCTCCTGCCAGGAAACCGGCAATGCTGATACCCGGAATTACGAATAATTCAACTAAAAACAGAATGACTGCTGCAATGATCAGCATTGTAATGATTAATATATCCATAGCTGTTTATTTGATGGTTTGCTTTTCTAAGTTGCGTATTTGGATGGCGGTTTGTTCCACTTCAGCGGATAATTGTTGTACCCGTTTTTCCAAGTCAAGAATAGCGGCTGACATTTTGGACTTTTCATCTTTACTTGCGTGTGCATACCATGAACGCATCTCTTCCAACTTAGCGGATTGTTGCTTGTAACTTTTCTCCAACTGGCTGTATTTGCTGAATAATGTCTTGGCTTGTGGAGAATGAAAGTCAGCCAACCGGTAATAGGTGGTATGGTCATCGATGATAAATTCAAAATCATAACTCTTTTCGGCCTGAGGCTTGGCGTTGAGAACATTTTGCAGCCTTTCTTTAGCTGCCTTGACTGCTTCTTTGTCCTTCCATGTATCCTTTATAGAATGAAGCTGTGCCAGTTGAATTATCTTTTTAGTATCCATTCCTTCATAGTTATACACTTGTTTGGACGAGTTGGGAATGAAAACATAAATGCAGACTTTATCTTCCGGTTGATATCTGTCGGAAGCAAACCAACCCAGGTTGTTGAATTCGTCAATCACATACATGTAATCATTGTAAGGTGAGTTGAAAGGCATACCTACATTTTCCGGCGCCAGATAAGAATCTGTATTGGTATTATAGCGGGTAACGAAAATGTCATATCCACCGAAGGTATCCGGACCGTCTGCCGCATAATAAATCGTGATGCCATCTGTCAATACATAAGGATAGTTGGCATTGACGGCTTCATTGATACTTCCGGGAAGCGGACTGCCTTGACTCCATTTGTCCAGTAATTTATTGCGTGAAAGAATACTAAGGGTTCCGTCCGGTTGTTGTTCACTGTAATAAATTTTATTGCCTAATTCGGTTTCATATACGGTTCCGCCCTGTTTGTCCGAATCCTTAAAATAGGTGCTGTACGGGAATAGTTTCCCTGATTCGGTACTGATTTTATAGGCTTGTAGGAAATTCTTTTTGTCAATAACAAAACTGTCGATGAAACACACTTGTTCCACTCCTTTCAACATACGGAAGTTAGCCTTGCTTTTTTCCAGCAATTTATCGGCTTCTTCCGTAGAGCGTTTCCTTCTGGAGAGATCGGAAATGTAATCTTCATAAGTTTCGATCGCTTCTTCGAAACGATATAAGTCGTTGTAATTCTGTGCTAAATAAAGTTGTCCGCTGGGAATTCTTTTTTTTACGGCTGTTTCCAGATATTTAAGGGCTTCTTCCGGTTCACCGGTTTTCAGACAACACACGCCGTACCATAAGTTATAGTTTCCGTTGGCCGGCTGTGTCTTGACGAATTTTTTGAAAACGGGCTTGGCTTCTTTGTATTCTCCTTTTTCATACAGAGCTTTGGCTTCTGCCAAAGTTTGTGCGGAAAGTGTCATGCTTAGAAAGCCAAACAAAAGGGATAGGATATATTTTTTCTTCATATGGATGTGCATACTTAAATTCAGAAGTTCAAAAATACAAATTTATCGGGAATAATGCCGGATTCCATCATTCTATTATGTTAATTCTTCTTTAAATCGTTCTTTTCTGTTACTTTTGCAGCCGATTAACCAGCTATAAGCTCACTAAATAGAAATGGCACAATTTACCGAAGAAGAGAAAATGATGCGCCGTATAGAGAAACGGTTCAGTAAAGGTGTGGTAGAGTACGGATTGATTGAAGATGGAGACAAAATTCTTATCGGACTTTCCGGGGGCAAAGACTCACTGGCATTGGTGGAACTGCTTGCGAAGCGTGCACGTATTTACAAGCCTGAATTTTCGATAGTAGTTGTCCATGTGGTAATGAAAAATATTCCTTATCAGAGTGATGTGGAGTATCTTCGGGAGTATGTGGAATCTTGGGGAGTGCCTTTCCTTTTGTATGAGACGGAATTTGATGCCGCTACAGATACCCGGAAGTCCCCTTGCTTTCTTTGTTCATGGAACAGGCGTAAGGCTTTGTTTACGGTGGCAAAGGAGCAAGGATGCAACAAGATTGCATTAGGGCATCATATGGATGATATTCTGGAAACTTTATTAATGAACATTACTTATCAGGGGGCTTTTAGCACCATGCCGCCCAGGCTTGTCATGAAAAAGTTTGATATGACTATTATCCGCCCTATGTGTCTGGTGCATGAAGCTGATTTGATGGAACTGGCACAGGCCAGAGGGTATCGGAAGCAAGTGAAGAATTGTCCCTATGAGTCGCAATCCAGCCGTAGTACCATGAAAGGCATTCTGAAGCAGTTGGAGGATATGAACCCTGAGGCACGCTATAGTTTATGGGGGAGCATGTCAAACGTACAAGAGGAATTGTTACCGTTGAAAGTTTGAATTATCAATTACTAATTATCAATTAATTAAATGAAAGCGTTTTATACTATCTTATTGCTTGTTATATCTAATGTCTTCATGACATTTGCATGGTATGGTCATTTGAAACTTCAAGAAATGAAGATAAGTACGAACTGGCCTTTATATGCAGTCATATTGTTTTCATGGAGCATTGCACTCGCTGAATATGCTTTTCAAATTCCGGCCAATCGTATGGGCTTTTTAGGCAATGGAGGTCCTTTCTCACTGATGCAGTTGAAGATAATTCAAGAAGTGATAACTCTGATTGTCTTTACCATATTTACCACTGTGCTATTCAAGGGCGAAGCGCTCCATTGGAATCACTTCGCCGCTTTTGTCTGTTTGATACTGGCGGTATATTTCGTGTTCTATAAATGACGGTTTAGGGCATATACTTCTTCATTCCTTTCGTGAAGTAGCTCTGGAATCCTCCCTTTTCATCGCTATAGATGAAGCAGGCGTCTATGTCAGGATGAGCATCGGCAAAACGTTCCGCTTCTTCCAGTCCCATGACCATGAATGCGGTGGCATAGGCGTCCGCACTCATGCAGTCTTTTGCAATGACGGTAGCAGACAGTATGTTGTGCTGTACGGGATACCCGGAACGCGGATCAATGGTATGTGCGTATTTCTGTCCGTCTTTATAGTAATAGTTGCGGTAATTTCCGGAGGTTGCTATGCCTACGCCGGTCACCTGCAGTATGGTTTGCAATTCCTGGTTTACAGCCAGTGAATCATCTATGGGTTTGTTGATGCCGATACGCCAACGTTCCTGTTTCGGATTTTTGCCGCGAACCACTACCTCTCCACCGATATCTACCATAAAGTTTTGGATACCTTTCTTCTCTAAAAGTTGGGCTATGACATCTACTGCGTATCCTTTGGCTACTGCGCTGCAGGAAAGCATGATGCGAGGATCCTGTTTTACTACTTTTCCTTCATCGGATAACTTGACTTTGGTATATCCGGTTATTTCCAGCAAACTGTCTATCCTGGCAGAATCGGGAAAGGTGCCTCTTTTGAATCCGAATCCCCATGCGTTGGCCAGCGGGGCAACCGTTATGTCGAATGCTCCGGCAGTCTCTTGGGAGATTTCCATGCTCCGGCGGAATACATTGGTGAAGAATGTATCGGGAACAATGTCCTCGTTCAGATTGATACGGGTGATGGTTGCGGTGTCATTGAACGGAGACAGGGAACCGTCAAAACGTTTGAGGGCGGCTTCTATCTCTTCTTTCAAGTCTTTTTCATATTGGTAGGTAATCTTATATACAGTTCCGAAAATCAACCCATTGTCCATCTGATAGGGGGTATTGCGGTTGTGACGGGCAAGTATCCATATTGTACCCAATATAAGCAGGGCAATCCATAAAAAATTCCGTTGTACTTTTTTATCCATAATCGTATATACTGGTAGGAATGTTTAGCTGAAAAATAAGTGTTCAATCAATATTTTGGTACCGATGATAATCAAAATGATACCTCCCCAGAGTTCTGCGCGAAGTTTGCGGGCTATGCCGCAACCAAAACGGATGCCGAATATCAATCCTATTATTGACAATGCAAATGATACGAAGCCGATGATACTGATAGGAGAGAGGATAGACGGTAAACTTCTGATACCCAAAAATGCGAATGACACACCTACTGCCAATGCGTCAATGCTAGTGGCTACGGCTAATGCCAATACTACTTTCAGACTGGTGGGATCATATTCATTTTTACAATCTTCATCTTTGAAGGACTCCATTACCATGCGTCCTCCTAGAAAAGCGAGGATGGCAAAGGCTATCCAGTGGTCTATGTTCTCTATCAGATGGCTGAAAAAACTGGCGCCTATCCAACCAAGTAACGGCATGAGCGCTTGAAAAAAGCCGAAAAAGAATGCCATAACCAACATGGGGCGCAACTGCATACGTTTCAAAATAATTCCACTGGCTATAGAAACAGCGAAACAATCCATCGCCAGTCCTACAGCCAACAGCCAAATCTCTAATCCTGTCATTGTCTAGAAAGGTAATTTATAGGTTATTGTATAGCTTACTCCTAATGTGTTGGAACCGTATTTCCCGAATCCCGGCACATACCAGGGGTCACCGTACTTATCGGAGGAGGCAGATAACTTGAATTTGAAGCGGAGAGCCCATCCCATGTATAGCTCTTTCCAGACATGGGCGCGTATGCCGACGCAAAATTCAGCCCATTGCATCGAGCCTTTCATGCCTTTGTGGTTATAAGGCAAGCTTCCGCCCCATATCTCATCTTCAAGGTTGGGATTGCCTACAATCCCTCCATATATAGGGTCGTTCATGGCAAGCGCTTCAACATTGTACTTAAAACTGCTTGCGCCATAACGGAGACCTACAAGTAACATGTGTCCGTGTCGTTTGTTGAACAATGCATTGTAGTCCATTCCGATGCGGAAATAGGGAGCGTTGCTTTTATAGTGAATTCCTTTGTCACTCCAAGTATCTGTTGAGCCATATCCGATTTCGGCTATCGGGAAAAAACGGTTTTTCAAGTTCACGTCAACGACAATTTCCGTACTTAGGAAATCACCTCCGAAAACCTGGCTCCCAAGTCCCCATAAATCCACCCCGATAGATACGCCATTGTAGAGTGGATATTCCATCTCCGGTTTCTTGTCTTTTTTCTCTGCCTTGGGAGGGGTCTTTCCTTGAGGAGCAGACATGTTGCCATTCTGTGCCCGCAAGGGAATAACCATCAGAAAGCAAAGTGCCAGACTAATAGAATAATTTAAAATTTTCCCTTCCATAGATACCGGCTTCTTTATTTGATACATAAATAGAGTCAAGATTGCGGCGGGTGTAGCGGATGTCTGTAACGGCCTGCTTCATTTGGTAACCGCAATCCATTGACAAAAAATAAGGCGTGTTGGTATGATGAATGACAATCGTGTCGGCAGTAACTTTACTATATCGAAATACCAGTTTGGTGGAATCGGCGGTATATCTCAGTGGAAGCGAAATATCGTGCACCTTTTTCTGGTTGTTGATAATTATGGAATCTGTACCATACGCTGTTACGGTCAATGAGTCAAGTGTGTCATTTTCTACCATCTGAGTCACGGGATCTATCGTGTATAGGGTGCATTGTAACATGGCACGGGTAGCCATGGAACAATCCGCTTCTTCCGAACAGGAAATCGCGATACTGATTATAGGGCAAAGAAGGGCACCTGATATGATAAGTCTGATTAAGCTTTTCATAATTAAATCGTTTTCTCTATTTGATATTTATTGCGTTCAGGAGCAGTGCGTGAGATTAACTCCCCGAGGAATCCTGCTACAAACAACTGGGTACCGATAATCATGGATGTCAGTGACAGATAGAAATAGGGGGAATCCGTGACGAGGCGGTAGGGCATGCCGTGATGCATGTAGTACAGTTTGCTGGTACCGACAATGATTACGGCAATAAATCCGAGAATAAACATCAGTGAACCTAGCAACCCGAAGAAATGCATCGGCTTTATTCCAAAGGTGGAAAGGAACCAGAGCGATATCAAATCCAGATATCCGTTGACGAAACGGTTGAGTCCGAACTTGGTCGTACCGTATTTTCTTGCTTGGTGATGCACCACTTTCTCGCCGATTTTCTTGAAACCGGCATTCTTGGCAAGATAGGGAATGTAACGGTGCATTTCTCCATACACCTCTATATTCTTGATAACCTCTTTGCGGTATGCTTTTAATCCGCAATTAAAGTCGTGCAGATTCTTGATGCCGGAAACCTTGCGTGCCGTGGCGTTGAAAAGCTTGGTCGGTAGTGTTTTGGATAGCGGGTCATAACGCTTTTGCTTCCAGCCCGATACCAGGTCATAGCCTTCTTCGGTAATCATGCGGTAAAGTTCCGGAATTTCGTCCGGACTGTCCTGCAAGTCGGCATCCATCGTGATGACAACATCGCCTTGCGCCCGTTCAAAACCACAGAACAAAGCCGGAGACTTGCCATAATTCCGGCGAAACTTGATGCCCTGTACCTTGTCCGGTGCTTGTGCGTGCAACTGCTCGATTACTTGCCAGGAATGGTCGGTGCTTCCGTCATTCACAAAAATAACTTCGTAAGAAAAACCGTTGGCTTTCATTACCCGTTCAATCCATGCGAACAGTTCGGGAAGAGATTCTTCCTCATTATATAATGGTACGACAACTGAAATATCCATCTTCTTTACGGTTTTACTATTTATAAATAATAGTCTGCTATCTTTTATCTATTCATTGCTGGCCTCTTGTTTCTTTCTCATTGCAAATAATGCGGTGGGAATGGCCAGTAAGGAACCATAGAATACATTTTGCGACATAAGTTGCATGGTGATGTCTATGGGAGTAAGGGTTTGCATCACAGCCAAAGCATCCTTTAGTTGGTTTACATAAATTTCCACGCCCGGAATGTTGTCTTGCGAGAAACTGTCCAACATGGTTTCGTAGGTATTGATTACAAAACCGTGGTCAATGAACCGGAAATAAATGTAATGGGCAACAGCTGTAAGCAATGCTGCGAATATATACATGAATACGGTGAATATCCATGCCTGTAAAAAGCCGATATTGCCGCCACAAACATGATTTCGGTACATCCTTGTATAGTAATATCCCATGAAAGGTACACATACTGTGAGACCTGCAAATAGGAAAAGAAGAAAAGGAACCATTAGCCCCAAAGGGAAGAGAATGAATTTCAAGATCCAATATCCACCCATATAGGTGCCGAATAGCATAGCGTATCGTTGCATGTAACCTCTATTTTCTGCCATCTTTCTAAAAAATATGTTGCAAAGGTACGAATAATTTGAGTTTCGATTCATACGTTAGGTGTTATTTGTTTATAAAGCTATGCATAATCGTTGTGTGCCATTGACTCGTCTCTCCATTCTTTTTCTTGATTTAGGGAAGCTTTTGGTTTTGACTGCGCAGGTTTTTTCATCAGTTTTCAACTTAGTCTGCCTTTTACCTTACCGATGTGATGATGTGATTGTGGGATAGCCTTAACTTGCTGTTTATTAGAGCGTAATTTTGCCAGTCCCTTGCCTTGTCTTTGGCAAACTTTTGCCAAAGCGATGGCAAAGTTTTGCCAAGGCGATGGCAATGTTTTGCCAATACGATGGCAAAGTATTGCCAATATAGTGGCAAGGTCTTGCCTGTTTGTCGGCAAGAAGATATGATGGCGTTCCTTTTATGCATTGCTTTAGCCTTGCCAATGGGCATGTCGAAAAAAAAGTTTGCGGAAGTATTGCAAGTTTAAAAAAAATGCGTACCTTTGCAACCGCAAAACAAAAACGGGTAAGTCCTATACGGCCAGCTCCCTTCGAATCCTCCAGGGCTTGATCGCAGCAAAGGTAGTTGGTTGTAGCGGCGCGATATAGCAAGCTTACCCACCCGCCTCTTTAGCTCAGTTGGCCAGAGCACGTGATTTGTAATCTCGGGGTCGTTGGTTCGAATCCGACAAGAGGCTCAAAAAGCAGATAATGTGAAAGCATTACCTGCTTTTTTTATTGTTTTTACTACTTGGAATATTCCGTTTGCGGATCATGCCTGAATTTATCGGACGCTTTAGGGGAGCGCTTTGAAAATAAACGTTATTTTTGTGTCACTAAACAAAAAATAGTCATGTACATGAAGAATCACAAATTATATTGGCTTTTTTCTTGGCTTTTTCTTTTTCCTTTTGTTGAACTCTTTGCCGGTTGGAATAGTTTTATCGTAAATTTTGATAAAAGCCTTTATGGAAAAGGTGCGCAAACCTGGCAAATAGCCCCTTATGACGATAAATGGGTTTATTTTGCCAATAAGAATGGCATGGTACAGTTTGACGGCAACGTATGGAGCGTTTTTCCGTTGAACAATTCTTCGGATGTGCGCTCTGTTTTACCTTCTGCCGCTCAGAAACGTATTTATGTGGGAGGGATTAATGAATTTGGCTATTATAAGCCAGATGCTGACGGATCTTTGGTTTATCATTGCATGTCCGACACTTTGGATGGCTCGATCCGCTTTCTTGGCAATGTATGGGGTATTCATGAAGTGGATAATATTTTATATTTTCAAGGTGATGACCGTGTCATAAAATACTTGAATGGAAAATATACCGCTATAGAGATGGATGCCAAGATTGATTGTTCTAATATGGTCAATGGCATTTTATATGTGGGTACGGACAGGGGAGTATGGCTTTTGGTGGGAAATACATTTTTCCCTTTGCAAGGAGGGGATACATTGGCTTCCAAACGTATCCGTGGAATCATACCTTATAAAAAAGGTGTTCTTGTAGTAACGGCTTATAATGGTTTGTATTATTGTGATGGCCGTACGGTGGAACCGTTTATGACTGGTGCCGAAGATTTCATGCGTGAGAATGAGGTGTTTTGTGTGGCAAAGAAAGATGATAAAATAGCGCTTGGCACTATTCATAAAGGACTTGTGCTGATAGATTGTAGTACCGGGCAATTGAAGTATTTTAATGAGAATAACGGATTGCGTAACAATACGGTATTATCTGTATCCTTTGATGTTGCAGGAAATCTTTGGGCCGGACTGGACAGTGGTATTGACTACGTCTGCTTGAGTTCACCTTTTACCAATTTGTATTCTTATCCTTATTCTTACGGTACCGGATATACAGCTGCAGTGGAAAACGGCTATCTTTATTTAGGAACTAACCGGGGGTTGTATTATACTCCCTATCCGGTAAAACTGAATGGCAATTTGCCTGATATTAATCCAATGCCCCAGTCCAGTGGTCAAGTCTGGAATCTTTGCCGTATAGGTGATGAGTTGTTTTGCTTGCATGATCGTGGCATTTTTCAGATCCGGGGTACTTCGGTAAAACGTGTTACGGATATTACAGGTGCATGGTCTTGCCAGTTGGTGACAGGGCATACTGATTTAATGTATGTGGGTGTGTATAACGGTCTTTATCTGGTAGCCAAGAAAAATGGAGAATGGACAGTGGCCTGTAAAATAGATGGAATGGGAGATTCATGCCGTCTTTTTGAACAAGAGAATGAAAAGGTGATTTGGGTATATAATACCGATCATGTAACCCGTATTGAGTTGACCGATGACTTGACGAAAGTACTCAATATCAAGGAGTATGACAAGGATGATGGATTTCCGGCAGGACGTGATATGTATGTTTCAAAAGTTGAAGGACGGATTTATTTTGCCACTTCCAGCGGTATATATAAATATAATCCTCATAAAGAAATAATGGAGCCTTGTCCGGACATGAACAATCTTTTGAATGGCAGTTCGGTTTATTCCCGTTTATTGGAATACAATGATAAGCTCATCAGTTTGAGTCCGCACGAAATATGCAGTGCCAATCTGGGTACTTATAAGCGGGGCTCAAACACAAGTATTACTCCAATCCAACAGTCGTTAGTGGAACTGGTTCCGGACTTTGAAGCTATTATTCCTTTGTCCGATTCTTTGATGATTATTCCTAATGAAGAAGGCTTTGCACTTTTCAGTATTCCTGCTGTAAAAACACGGCAGGACCATGCCCATTCTTTGTATATAAAAAACATGTATCTATCTTACCCTAAAGACTCCTTGGTATATACTGCTAACTTTTTGAGACAGAAATCTTTTCCTCAAATTTCATATTCGCTGAATTCGGTCCGTTTTGAGTATGGGCTTCCATCCTTTATGCAGGGAGACGACATACATTTCCAATATCGCTTGAATAAAGGGAATTGGTCTGACTTTACGGCTGTAAGTACAAAAGAATATAGTAATTTATCCGAAGGTGAATATACTTTTGAGGTAAAAGCCGTTTTTCCCGACGGTACCACCTCGTTGGATGAAATAATGTTTCGCATTCTCCCTCCATGGTATCGGAGTGTTCCGGCGTATATCTGTTATATTGTGCTTGCTTTGTTTGCCTTGTGGTATATCTATCGTTGGGATGATGTTCGTGTGAGGCGTAAAAAACAGCAGGCTGTCATTGAGAAAGATAAAGAATTGCATGAGTTGGAAAAGGGGTATGAAGAAGAAAAAGCGCGCCAGGAAAAGCAAATAATGCAATTGGAGAAGGAAAGGCTGGAATATGATTTGCAGCACAAAAGTCAGGAAATGGCCAATCTGATGATTAATTTTGTTCGCAAGAATGAGATGCTGACTGAGATTAAATCGGAAATTTATAAGGTATCAACTCTGTTGAAAGGTGAGGGTACCCGTGAAGGCAAACAGCAGCTGATGCTTATAAACAGCAGGATTGATGCTAATATTCAGAGTGATGAGGTATTGAAGCGTATTGAGGATCAGTTTGATCTTATACATAATAATTTTATGAAACGCCTTCATGCCAAGCATCCTGATCTCTCTAATAATGAACGTATGATGTGTGCTTATCTTAAAATGAATCTTTCTACCAAAGAAATTGCGCCGCTGTTGAACATTTCGGTTCGTGGGGTGGAAACTATTCGTTACCGCCTTCGCAAGAAATTTGGTTTGGAAAGGGAGGATAGCTTGACGGATTATCTGAATAATAAACTATAACCTTTTAATTAACGTCCTTTAGGTAATTGTGGCTTTAAGAAGGAGAGAAATGTTAAATTCTCTCCTTTTGTGTTATATAGCATGTTATGACGTATTATGCTAAAGTATATATAATAGTATGATTTATAGTAGTATAATTGGTTGTGACGTATTTATAACGTATTTGAATATTTGATTTGACGTATTAAAGAATAGGTGGTTTTTTGTTGTTATATTCAATTTTACTCTATGTTTGCACTGTTCAATTATGAGCAAAACCGAGAAATGTTAATCTTAATTTAGTAAAACTTATGAAAAAGTTATTATCAGTTTTATTTCTATTAAGCTTTACCTTGGCTTCTGTATATGCCCAGAATATACAGGTAAAAGGTACGGTGGTAAGTGGTTCTGACAATGAGCCATTGCCTGGAGTAAATGTGGTGGTGAAGGGAAATACCGGTATTGGTACAATCACTGGCTTGGAGGGTGAATTTACACTATCAGTTCCTTCCGATGCAGTTCTTTCAATTACTTATATAGGCTTTAAGGCGCAAGACATTGCAGTGAAGGGGCAGCATAATCTGAAAATAGTGCTGATGGAAGACACAGAGACACTGGATGAAGTTGTAGTAGTGGGTTACGGTGTCCAAAAGAAAAGTGTGGTAACTGCTGCCATCAGCCGTGTCGGTGCCGATGAACTGAACGCCGCAAAGCCTTCACGCGTAGAGGATGCTTTGAAAGGTAAAGTGTCTGGTGTACAGATTACACAAAGTTCCGGCCAACCAGGTTCGGATTCCAAAGTACGTATTCGCGGTATCGGTACGGTCAATAACTCAGACCCGTTATATATTGTTGATGGCATGCCGGTTGACGGGGGTATTAACTATCTGAACCCGGTTGATATTGAATCAGTTGAAATCTTGAAAGATGCTGCTTCTGCTGCAATTTATGGTGCGCGTGCAGCCAATGGTGTTGTTTTGGTTACTACGAAAGGTGGTAAAACAGGAAAAACAACTATTAATTACGATTTCAGTTACGGTTGGCAGAATCCGTGGAAAAAGAAAGCCGTTTTGGACGCTACGGAATATATGACCATTATGAACGAAATGGATGTCAATGATGGTAATGCTCCCCGTTACACCCAAGAACAGATTGCCAATGCTGGAAAAGGTACTGACTGGCAGGATGAAACATTCAATTATGATGCTCCTATTCAGCAACACCAGGTAAGTATTAGTGGTGGCAGCGATAAAGTACAGTATTTCCTTTCTTTAGGCTATTTCAATCAAGAAGGTATTGTAGGTGGTGATTATGGCAAGTCTAATTATGAACGTTGGAGTTTGCGTTCTAATTCAACTTATACAGTATTTGAAGATAATTCTCGTAAATTTTTGAATAAGTTGAAAGTTGGCGTGAATATAGGTTATTCAAGAGGCACTTCTACAGGTATTGAAACAAACTCGGAATATGGCTCGATTTTAGGTAGTGCCATTGCCTTTTCTCCATTGGTGCCGGTTTATGCTTCAAAAGAGGAAGGTGAGGCTATTTTGAAACAATATCCTACTGCTGTGACAGATAAGGACGGCAATGTTTTCTCTTTGCCTCCTACCGGTTATCAAGAATTGGCAAATCCTGTTGCACAGCTGAATTCTCCTTCTGTAACTAAAAATAATGAGGATAAGTTTGTTGGATCTTTTTGGGCTGAATTAGATATTCTTCCGGGATTGAAGTTCAAGAGCAGTTATGGTGCCGACCTGGCTTTTTGGGGCGCTGACGGTTACGGATTTGAGTATTATATGGGCTCAATGAAGAAAAATGAAAAGAGTTGGGTGCAAAGTGAAATGAACCGCGGTTTCAAATGGCAGGTTGAAAATGTATTGACTTACAACAAGACTTTTGCCGAGAAGCACAATCTGACGGTTGTATTAGGACAATCTGCCCAGAAATACTCTGTACGTAAGTTAGGTGGTTCTGATTATAATTTGTTGGATACTGATCCCAACAAAGCTAATATTAATTCTGCTATCGGTGACCGTGACGACGAACGTGTTTGGGGGGGGACAGACGGTTATAACTTTACTGCTTTGGCTTCTTATTTCGGACGTATTGATTATAACTTCGCAGAACGTTATATGTTGCAGTTAACCATGCGCCGTGACGGTTCCTCTCGTTTCGGACCAGACCATAAATGGGCTACTTTCCCTGCGGTTTCTGTTGGTTGGAATGTATGGAATGAGCCATATTTGGCAGATATACAGCCTTCGTGGTTTGATTCTTTCAAAGTTCGTTTCAGCTGGGGTAAGAATGGTAATGAAAACATCGGTAACTTCCGTTATGCAGCTTTGATGGATGGCGGTCAAAACTACTACTTTGGTGGCGGTTATGTTGTAAAAGATGCAAGTAAGGGTGGTGTAATGCAATATGGTTCGTCTCCGGCCGCATTGGCTAATCCGAATATTAAATGGGAAGAATCGGAACAGATAGACTTGGGTTTTGACGCACGTTTCTTTGACGCTCGCCTGAATTTAGGCTTTGATTATTTTAAGAAAAAAACAAATGGTATGTTGATGGACCAGCCTATTCCTAGTTATGTAGGCCAGAGTGCTCCGATGTCCAACTTGGGTAAGATGGAAAACTGGGGTATTGAGCTGGAAGCCGGTTGGAAACATACCATCAAGGACTTTAGTTACCGTATTTCTGCTAATGCATCTTATCTGAAGAATAAATTGATCAACTTAGGAAATGCATCCGGTGAGACGAACTATGAAAATGCAGGTGCTTCTGGTGTAGGTGACTATGTACACGCCAAGAACGGTGAAGTATGGCCCTATTTCTATGGTATGGTGACAGATGGTCTGTTCCAGAATCAGGCTGAGATTGACGCTTATGTAAATGACAAAGGTGAAATAATGCAGCCGGATGCTCAACCGGGTGACGTTAGATTCGTTGACTTTAATGGTGATGGTAAGGTGAATGATGACGACAGAACCAAGATTGGTAAAGGTATGCCGGACTGGACATTTGGTTTTACATTAGGTGCTGACTGGAAAGGCTTCGATTTGAATTTGTTCTTCCAGGGAACTATAGGAAATGATATTTATGACTTTGCACAGCGTGGTGATATTCCGGCGATGAACCGTCCTACTTGGATACTTGATCGTTGGATGGGTGAAGGCACTTCCAATTCAATACCTCGTATGACTTCGGCCAATCCTAATAAGAACTGGCGTTCTTCTGATTTATATGTGAAAGATGGTTCTTACTTACGCTTGAAAACGGCTCAATTGGGCTATACGCTGCCTGCTTCTTTGACAAAGAAGTTCTCTGTCCAAAGATTGAGAGTATATGTTTCTGCCGAAAATTTGATTACCATTACTGGTTATGATGGATTTGACCCGGAACTGGCATCTGGCGGTTATACTACTTTGGGCGTTGATAAAGGTATTTATCCGCAATCAAGAACTATTTCTTTAGGTGCAAATATAACTTTCTAAACTTCTTAAAAATAATACGATATGAAAAAGTATAAAATATTCACTATCGCAGCTCTTTTGTCATCGGCATTGGTGACAACTTCATGTGGCGATGATTTTTTGACCGCAAATTCTACGGAAAAGCCTATGGCTGGCGCTCCTGCGACTGAAGGTACTATTCTTTCCAGTCTTGGATCTGCTTATCAGATTCTTTTGTTTGACAGTTATGCCAATAACAATTATAATAGTATTTTGCTGATGTCAGATCTTCGTTCGGACGATTTGTACAAAGGCGGTGGTGATGCCGGAGACCAAGCTGCGTTATATTCTTTGTCACAATTCAACATGAGTGCTGCCGAAAGCCTGGGAGGTTTATGGAGTATCTATTTCACGGGCTTGGCACGTTGTAACAATGCAATTATAGCTTGTGCAAATGCAGAAGGTGTCCAGGAACGTAAGGTGAAACAGTATAATGCAGAGGCTCACTTCTTGCGTGCTTATTATGTCCACTTGTTATGGAAGTTCTTTGGGAATATTCCTTATTTCGAGGAGCCTTTGCAAGATCCTTATATGACCAAGCAAATCTCAGCCGATGAAATTTATAATGAAATAATGGCTGACCTTGAAGTGGCTTGTGAAGAGGGGGTTATGGAAATGGTGAATAATTCTGGTGACAATAAAGGACGTGCATGTAGAGCTGCGGCTTTAATGTTGAAGGCACGTGTAGTGATGTATCAGAAGGATCAAAGCAGATATGCGGAAATAGCCAACGACATGGCTACCATTATTAAGAGTGGCAAGTTTGAATTGATGGATGATTTTGATGCTATGTGGCTGGATGAGAATGAATTCTGTAAAGAATCTATATTTGAAAGCAATCAGTTGCCTGAAGGTAAAACATGGTCGTCAGGCTGGCAAGGATATGGTACTAATCTGCCTGCATTTATTTCTCCAAATGAATTGAATGACCCGAGCGGAGTATTCAAAGGTGGCTGGGGATTTGCTCCGGTGCGTCAATCTGCTTATGATATGTATGAAGAAGGTGACTTGCGTCGTGATGCTTCTATTAATGATTGGAGAGGAGCTAGTTATGGACACCGTTTTCAGGATACAGGCTTGTTCCAACGTAAATATGCAGCCCGTGAAGGTTATAATCCTCCTCCCGGAGATACTGATTTGAACTATTGTAATAATTTACGCATTTTCCGTTATGCTGAGACATTGTTGAATTATGTGGAATTGGTCAAGATGGACGGTGTAGCCGAGCAGCAGGGAGTGGACGCTCAGGAATGTTTCAACTTGATTCGTAAACGTGCTTTTGGCATTGACAAACCGCTTGCTGCAACTGCTGAAAACATTAAATCAGAGCGCCATAAAGAGTTTTTGGGTGAAGGTATGCGCTTTTACGATTTAGTACGTTGGGGAGATGCTGCTGCTGTTTTGACGGAAAATGACGCTGCGCATAATTCTGTACGTACTTATGATGATAACAAGAAACTCATTCCTATTCCTTTGAATGAAATTGAAAAAACGAAAGGAACTGAGTTTGAATTGAAACAGAATCCGGGATACTAATCAGGTATAATATTTAAAAAGAATTTGATATGAAAAATATATTTAAAATAGGTCTGTTTGCTTTAGTAACTGCTTTTGCGATGACTTCTTGTGATCCACAAGATGGTGACGACCATTCATTGGGTGTAAAACCTCAAGAAAGCCAGTTGAGCTTTACTGCTACTCCGGGCAGTAATCCGAATGTGGTGACTTTGAAAAATACATCTTCTCTCAAAGGGCTTGTAGTGACTTGGGATTTAGGTAACGGAGTAACAGCCAAAGGGGAAGAAGTAGTGGCATCTTATCCTTTTGCCAACACTTATACCATTGCCATGACAGCATACAATACTGGCGGCTCGACGACTATTACACAAACCATCACTATTGCCAATAATGATGAATCGCAAATCGAACCTAAAGCGATTATTTTGGCAGGCGGTTTGACGGGTAGTAAGACATGGGTATTTGACCGTGCTCATGACGGACATTTTGGCGTAGGACCGGGTGCAGGTAATCCCGATTATAATGGAACTCCCAGTTGGTGGTCTTGCCCGGCTGAGGGTAAGGCAGAATGTGCTCTTTACGAAAATGAGTTTTCTTTCCATTTGGATGGCGGTTATAATATGACTTGGGTTAATAAAGGGAAAATTTATACGAATGGTGCCGGCAAGGATAAACTTCCGGGAGTGGCGACTGTACCCGGTGCCGGAGACTTTGATGTGGAGTACATTCCTAAAGAAGCCTATACTTTTACAGTTGACGGTGATAAATTGAAATTGAGTGACGATGCTTTCTTCGGTCATTTTGCGGGAACATCTACTTATACAATCAAGACTCTGAATGAAAATGAACTTTATCTGGAGTGCTCAAGTGCTGTAGAGTCTGGTAATGGCTGGTGGTATCGCTTTGTTCCTAAAAAATAGGGAATGATTGGATAAATGCAAGGAGGCTGTGCTGTGTCACTTCCGGCACAGCCTTTTTCTTTCTCTGATAGTTGTAGTAAAATGAAGAAATATTTAGGGATGACTGATATTCGCTCTTATTTTTAAAGATGTTTTTATGATGAAGAATTTGTTGATTTTTGCTTGTCTTTTTTTCTGCGGTTTGTTTTCGGGTTGTTCTTCTTCACCGAAGAGTGGCCTTGAAATACGGAAAACCGGAGACGGACATAAACTCTATATCGATGGAAGGGAAACCTATATTAAAGGTGTAGGTGGCGCTTACCGTCTGGATATTGCCTCCGAGAGTGGCGCCAATGCTTTTAGGACATGGGGAGGCAATATGGAGGAAGTAAAGAAGAATTTGGCATTGGCTTCAGAGAACCGCATGTATGTGATGCAGGGAATCGGCATGACTAAAGATTCTGCCCGGTATTACGATGATACATATAAAGACAAAATGCGTGCTGAAGTCCGTCTGCTGGCAGAAACATTCAAAAACGATACGAGTCTGTTGGCTTGGGGTATCGGTAATGAAATAGAATTAGGTAATGCCAATGTGGCTGCGGCATGGCAGTTTGTGGAAGAACTGGCACAATTGATAAAATCCATCGATAAACGCCACCTGGTTTCCACTGTAATTTCATACAATCCGAAAGCTTTGGATTCCATAGCCATGTATGCTCCTACGCTGGACTATGTGGGAATCAATGTGTATGGTCCGATGGATAAAGTGAGGGAAGTAGTTGACCAATCGGCCTACAAAGGAGCCTTTATGATTACGGAATGGGGACCGACCGGCTGGTGGGAGACTGCCACTACAGAGTGGAAAGCTCCCATTGAACAAACCAGCGAGGAAAAACGGCAGGTTTACGAGGAACGTTATACCCAATATATTTCGCAAAATCCCCGTTGTTTGGGTTCTTTTGTTTTCTTGTGGGGGCAGAAAGAAGAACGCACACCTACCTGGTTCAGTATGTTCGTGGAAGATAAGGTGGACAAGTTTCCGCTGCGTGGAGAAAAGACGCCGATGGTAGAAGCGATGCAAAGAGTATGGACGGGTAGGGAACCGACGGAAACGGCCCCGGTAATCGAGGGGATGACCATCAACGACAAACACGCTATCGATAATATCCGTATTGAAGCGGGAGTTCCTTTTGTGGCTAATGTGGCCGTAACAGATAAAGAAGATGACCGGTTGACCTATGTCTGGGAGATTCTCAAAGAGGCTACCGTACTGGGATTCGGCGGTTCATACGAGCCTCGTCCGGAAAGATACGGTGAGGTAGTGACTTCAGATGTAAATTCTTACGGAACCACCATCCATATACCCGGGGAATACCGGTTGTATGGATATGTTCTGGATAACACAGGTTTTGTATCAACCGTTAATTTTCCATTTCAAGTAATTAAATAAGAATGAAAGCAGCTAATATTTTCTCAGCTTGTTTGTTCCTGTTGCCTTTGGCGTCATGTACGCAAGTTACGGATTCCGGAAGAGATGCAGTTATTGAACAAAAGATTGAGGCTTTGTTGTCCAAGATGACCTTGGAAGAAAAAATCGGGCAGATGAACCAGATTTCTTCTTACGGGAATATCGAGGACATGAGTGGACTGATAAAGAAAGGTGAAATCGGTTCTGTTTTGAATGAAGTAGATCCGGTGCGTGTCAATGCGCTGCAACGTGTGGCGGTAGAAGAGTCCCGTTTGGGCATTCCTTTGCTGATGGCACGCGATGTCATTCACGGTTTTAAAACGATTTTTCCTATTCCTTTGGGGCAGGCTGCGTCTTTTGACCCGGAAGTGGCAAAAGATGCTGCCAGGATAGCGGCCATCGAGGCCTCTTCCGTAGGTATCCGTTGGACCTTTGCTCCGATGATTGACGTCTCCCGCGATCCCCGTTGGGGACGTATTGCCGAGAGTTGCGGCGAAGATACCTATCTTTCGTCGGTGATGGGAGCGGCTATGGTGAAAGGTTTCCAAGGCGATTCTTTGAACAATCCTACTTCGATTGCCGCTTGCGCCAAGCACTTTGTCGGTTATGGAGCAGCAGAGGGAGGACGTGACTATAACTCTACCTTTATTTCGGAACGCAGTTTGCGCAATGTTTATCTGCCTCCTTTTGAGGCGGCGGCCAAAGCAGGTGCGGCTACTTTCATGACTTCGTTCAATGATAACGATGGAGTGCCTTCTACCGGAAACAAGTTTATTCTGAGGGATATACTTCGTGATGAATGGGGCTTCGACGGACTGGTAGTGACAGACTGGAATTCTGCCAGGGAGATGATAGCCCATGGATTTGCCGCCGACGACAAAGAAGCAGCCGCTTTGGCGGTGAATGCCGGAGTGGATATGGAAATGGTGAGTTATACTTTCTTCAAATGCCTGCCCGAGCAGGTTAAAGCCGGAAAGGTGAAAGAAGAGGTGGTAGATGAAGCGGTGCGGAACATTTTGAGGGTCAAATTCCGTCTGGGATTGTTTGACAATCCGTATGTGGATGAGAAGAGCCCTTCGGTGATGTATGATGAATCTCATTTGGCCGCCGCTAAACGGGCAGCGGAAGAATCCGCCATCTTGTTGAAGAATGAGGGGGAAGTGTTGCCTTTGAAAGAGGGCGTACGTACGGTAGCTATAGTGGGCCCCATGGCGGATGCTCCTCATGACCAGCTGGGCACTTGGATTTTTGATGGTGAGAAGTCGCATACACAAACTCCGTTGTCGGCAATCAAGGCTATGTATGGAGACAGAGTACAGGTGATTGATGAACCGGGTCTGGCTTATAGTCGTGACAAGAGTATGGCAGGTATTTCAAAGGCAGTCTCGGCGGCGCAACGTGCGGACGTGGTAATTGCGTTTGTCGGAGAAGAGGCAATCTTGTCCGGTGAAGCACATTGTCTGGCAGACTTGAACCTGCAAGGCGCGCAATCCGAACTGATTGCCGCATTGGCCCGAACAGGCAAGCCCCTGGTTACTGTGATTATGGCAGGCCGTCAGCTTACTATCGGTAAAGAGGCGGAAGCTTCGGATGCAGTGTTGTACTCTTTCCATCCGGGAACTATGGGAGGTCCTGCCATAGCCGATTTGTTGTTCGGAAAAGCTGTGCCGAGCGGCAAGACTCCTGTCACTTTCTTGCAGACGGTGGGACAAGTCCCCCTGTACTATGCACACAATAATTCGGGCAGGCCGGCATCTTCCCACTTCAAGCCGCTGGATCAAGTGCCATTGGAGGCCAGCCAGACCTCCGAAGGAAGTTCTTCCTCTTATATGGATGCAGGAGTTCAACCTCTCTATCCGTTTGGATATGGCTTGTCTTATACAACTTTCAAGTATGGCAAACCACAGCTTTCTTCCAAGAAACTTTCTTCCGGAGACGTGTTGACAGTAACCTTTACTTTAGAGAATACCGGCAAATATGAAGGTACGGAAGTGGCCCAACTTTATGTACAGGATAAGGTTGCATCCGTAACCCGTCCGGTAAAAGAGTTGAAACGCTTTGCCCGTGTTGCATTGAAGCCGGGCGAGAAAAAGACGGTGACGTTTGAACTTCCGGTAAGCGAACTTGCTTTCTGGAATATAGATAGGGTGAAAACGGTAGAACCGGGAGAGTTTGCTCTCTGGGTGGCACCGGATAGCCAGGCTGGAGAAGAAGTTTCCTTTCAGGTAGTAGATTGATTGTTGATTTTAGGGTTAAAAAGCGAGGGGGCGGACCGTCACGGTCCGTCCCCTTTTGCTCTACTAACACTTGTTTAATCTATTAACCTTCAAAATGCGACTATCTGATCTTTTTATATCCGTAAATTGCATTCTTGCCCAATTCCTCTTCGATGCGGAGCAGCTGGTTATATTTAGCCATACGGTCTGAACGGCTCAGAGAACCTGTCTTGATTTGTCCGCTGTTGGTAGCCACGGCGATATCGGCAATGGTCGAATCTTCCGTTTCGCCGGAACGGTGGGAAGTCACGGTGGTATATCCATGGCGGTGTGCCATTTCAATAGCATTCAGCGTTTCTGTAAGAGAGCCGATTTGGTTGACCTTTATCAGAATGGAGTTGGCGCAGCCTTTTTCGATGCCCATTGCGAGGAAGTCCACATTGGTGACGAACAGGTCATCACCTACCAGCTGGCAACGGTTGCCGATACGTTCGGTCAGTTTCTCCCAGCCTTCCCAGTCGTTTTCACTCATGCCGTCCTCGATGGAGTCGATAGGATATTTGTTGATCAGCTCTTCCAGATAGTCAATCTGCTCGTCGGCAGTACGCTTCTTGCCTTTTTCGCCTTCAAACTTGGTATAGTCGTAGATACCGTCATGGTAAAACTCGGATGAAGCGCAGTCCATGGCAATCTTCACATCTTTGCCCGGCTCGTAACCGGCAGCCTTAATCGCGGCTATAATGGAATTTAAAGCGTCTTCCGTACCTTCCAGTTCTGGAGCAAAACCACCTTCATCACCTACTGCGGTAGTCAGGCCACGGTCTTTCAATACTTTCTTCAAGGAGTGGAATACTTCGGCACCCATACGCAGGCCTTCGCGGAAAGAGTTGGCACCTATGGGGCGGATCATAAATTCCTGGAAAGCAATGGGCGCGTCACTGTGTGAGCCGCCATTGATGATGTTCATCATAGGCACGGGCATCACGTATGTATTGGTGCCGCCAATGTACCGGTAAAGAGGCATATCCAGATAGGCAGCTGCAGCCTTGGCAACGGCAAGTGACACGCCGAGAATGGCATTGGCGCCTAAGTTTGATTTTGTCTTGGTTCCGTCCAGTGCCAGCATGGTATGGTCTATCCCCATTTGGTCGAGGGCAGACATGCCGATCAGTTTCGGGGCAATGATATCATTGATGTTGTTTACGGCTTTCAATACACCTTTGCCGCCATAACGTTTCTTGTCGCCGTCACGCAATTCCAGTGCTTCGTGTTCTCCCGTAGATGCACCCGAGGGGACAGAAGCACGGCCCATAAAGCCTGATTCCAGAATTACATCTACTTCTACTGTGGGGTTGCCTCTTGAATCGAGGATTTCACGTCCGATAATTTTTTCTATTTTCATGTTCTTTGAGTTTTTAGTCTAAACTGAACTTATAACAAATGAAAACAGGAAATTGTTTAGCGGTTTAATCTTTAATGGTCAATCCTAAAAGGGAAGTCAAGTCTATGGCTTGCATTGTATTGACTATTGCGCCGCGTATGTCCGGAAGATTGACACGGATACCTTCTATATGGGAGTTGCTGAAGTCGATACCTTTGAGGGAAGTATGTGAAAATTCACTCTCGACCAATTCACAATGCTCAAAAGCGATGGAAGTGAGTCTGCAATCATTGATGTCGCTGTTGCGGAGATTGCAGGTGGAGAAATGCGCTTGATTGATTTTGCTCATGGAAAGATTGAGGTATTGCGCATTGCAGTCTGTCATGCAGATGTGGTTCAGTACGGTTTCCGGAAGATTTGTACCAAGCAGTTTGCAGGATACAAATTCCACTCTGAAAAGGGCGCTTTCTGCCAACGAAATGTTGGATAAATCACAATTCTCAAAACGTACATCTGTAAAGTGGGTTGATTTCAGTTTGCAATCACTGAACTGGATATGGCTGAAAGTGCAGTTGGTGATACTTTTGTAATGGCAGTTTATGGACTCTTCCGTATGTTCGCTGAAGTGAAATCCTCTGACGGTTTCTTCTGTTTCCAGCCATTCTTTTAATGATTTTGGGCTTTCGGTTTGTCCTTCCAGAGTAGGAGGAGTAATCCGTACGGGAGGCATAATGAAAGTTTTACCGGTTTTCATGTTGGTATTCTCTGTTAAATGTAACGTCCGCAGGCTCCACCGGCAAAAGCGGCAGTGATTCCTAATATTATACTTAATAAGGTATATAGGATAAACATTCCGTAAAAGCCTTGTTTTATCATTATCAGTCCGTCGTTGCTGAAGGTTGAGAAAGTAGTGAAGCCGCCGCATAATCCGGTAGTCAGCAGCATACGTACCTCGGTGGATAAGTTGAAACGGGCGGACAAGCTGTAAAACAGTCCGATAAGGAAGCTGCCGAGTATATTGACAGTGAACGTTGCCCACGGAAAAGAGTAGGGGATTATGCGTTCGTGCAATGCCATTTGTACACAATAGCGGAGGACGCTGCCTATGCCGCCGCCGAGGAAGATAGCTATCAGTTCTTTACTCATAGGTCGTTGGGGAATGTTTCGGGTGCAAAGGTAGTGAAGGTGGAGAATATTTCAGCGGTTTTGCCCAAATGTTTTGATGTAAACAATGTTCTTTGTCTTTTATGGATAAAGAGAGAAAAAGGCTTTGGCAGCTGCTATATATCCCGGTTGCCGGATACCTGTTGGAAAATTCCAAGAAATTAATGAAAAAAGCTTTTGAAGTTAATAGAAAAGAGTAACGAAGCTAAGAGAAATCTCTGTTCGCAGTGTGCGAACAAACATTCGCAGCGTACGAACGGATATTCGCAGCTTGCGAATAAAGTTTGATTTATGCAAACGTTTGCCGGTGAATGATTCATAATTTCATTTAATTGCTTCAGATGTTATCTCTTTCCTACCTATATTTGCATCACGATAATTATTTTATAAACAATAACATGAGAAACATGAAAGCAATCTGCACGAAACTGGCCTGCTTCCTGCTCGTCTTGTTTGTGGGCGGCATGGCAAAGGCGGAGAGTATTACTTCTCCCAATGGCCAACTTCAATTGAACTTTTCAGTAAATGCGCAGGGTGAACCTGTTTACGAACTTTCTTATAAGGGAAAGACGGTGATTAAACCATCCAAATTAGGACTGGAGTTGAAGAATGATCCGGGCTTGATGAATGGTTTTACACTGGCTGATGCCAAAACTTCCACATTTGATGAAACATGGGAACCGGTCTGGGGAGAAGTGAAGCAAATCCGCAACCACTACAACGAGTTGGCTGTGACCTTGAACCAGAAGGCGCAGGACCGTAATATCGTTATCCGTTTCCGCCTTTTCGACGATGGGCTGGGTTTCCGCTATGAGTTCCCTTTGCAAAAGAACTTGAACTATTTTGTTGTCAAGGAAGAACATTCTCAGTTTGCCATGACCGGCGATCATAAGGCATTTTGGATTCCGGGTGATTATGATACACAGGAATATGACTATACAGAATCCAGACTTTCTGAAATCCGCGGTTTGATGGAAGCTGCTATAACCGACAATGCTTCCCAAGCTCAGTTTTCACCGACGGGTGTGCAGACTTCCTTGCAAATGAAGACTGATGATGGTATCTACATCAATCTGCATGAAGCGGCTTTGGTGGATTATTCTTGTATGCACTTGAATCTGGATGATAAGAATCTTGTGTTCGAATCATGGCTGACGCCTGATGCAAGGGGAGACAAGGGATACCTGCAGGCACCCTGCAAGTCGCCGTGGCGTACTGTTATCGTCAGCGATGACGCTCGCGACATCCTGGCTTCTAAAATTACTTTAAACCTCAACGAACCCTGCGCTTATGAAGATGTATCTTGGATTAAGCCGGTAAAATATGTAGGTGTATGGTGGGAAATGATTGCAGGCAAGAGTACTTGGGCCTATACAGATGAACTTCCTTCCGTAAAGCTGGGCGAAACAGACTATTCCAAGATGAAACCTAACGGTCGTCATGGAGCCAACAATGAAAATGTAAAACGTTATATTGACTTTGCAGCTGCCAATGGGTTGGACCAAGTATTGGTGGAAGGCTGGAACGAAGGTTGGGAAGACTGGTTCGGCCATTCAAAAGACTATGTATTTGATTTTGTAACTCCGTATCCGGACTTTGACGTGAAGATGCTGAACGAGTATGCCAAGAGCAAAGGCGTGAAACTGATGATGCATCATGAAACTTCCTCCTCCGTACGGAATTATGAACGCCACATGGACAAAGCTTATCAGTTTATGGTTGATAACGGTTACAATGCTGTGAAGAGCGGCTATGTGGGTGATATCATTCCGCGTGGAGAACATCATTATGGTCAGTGGATGAACAACCACTACCTTTATGCAGTAAGAAAAGCTGCGGATTATAAGATCTGTGTCAATGGCCATGAAGCTGTACGTCCTACCGGATTGTGCCGTACTTATCCTAACCTGATTGGTAATGAGTCTGCCCGTGGAACCGAATATGAGGCTTTTGGCGGCAGCAAACCGTTCCATACCACTCTTCTTCCTTTCACCCGTCTCATCGGTGGCCCGATGGATTATACTCCGGGTATCTTTGATATCAAACTTGATTTTATGGGCGACTTGCCTCACGGACGTGTACAGACTACCTTGGCCAAGCAGTTGGCTTTATATGTCACTCTGTATAGCCCGCTGCAGATGGCTGCCGATTTGGTGGAGAATTATGAGAAGCACATGGATGCTTTCCAGTTCATTAAAGACGTGGCGGTAGATTGGGACGACAGCAAATATATCGAGGCGGAGCCGGGTGATTATATCACAGTAGCCCGTAAGGCTAAGGGGACGAACAATTGGTTTGTAGGTGGCATTACCGATGAAAATGCCCGTACGGCCAACTTTACGCTCGACTTCCTTGAACCGGGCAAGCAATATGTGGCTACTCTTTATGCTGACGGTAAGGATGCCGATTACCAGGGAGATCCGACTTCTTATCAGATTAAGAAGGGTATAGTAACCAGCAAGACTAAGATGTCCGTTAAGGAAGCCCGCAGCGGTGGCTTTGCTTTAAGTCTGATTGAAGCGACTCCGGCTGATAAGAAGGTTGTAAAAAAATGGAGATGATTAGGGTAAAAAGAGTTTTTATTAGGCATTAGTGGGTGTCCCGCAGGATTCATGTCTTGCGGGACATTTTTTTATTTATGGAATATGACGCTAACATAGAAACTTCTTTGTAACTTTGCACTCGTTAAAAAAATAACTAATTAACAAAAAGAATCTATGGGAGGTTTTTTCGGGACAGTCGCCAAAGCGAGTTGTGTGGCTGATTTGTTTTACGGCACAGATTATAATTCGCATTTAGGGACAAAACGTGGTGGTTTGGCAACGTATGATGCAGAAAACGAACTGTTTACTCGTTCTATCCATAATTTGGAAAGTACTTATTTTCGTACGAAATTTGAAGATGAACTGGATAAGTTCAAAGGAAATTCCGGTATAGGAATTATCAGTGATACAGATCCCCAACCGCTCATATTGAATTCTCACCTCGGACGTTTTGCCATCGTAACTGTGGCCAAGATCATGAATCTGCAGGAACTGGAAGATGAATTGCTGTCCCAGAATATGCATTTCGGCGAACTTAGCTCAGGAAAAACCAATCAGACAGAACTTATCGCACTGCTCCTTATACAAGGCAAGAACTTTGTGGAGGGGATTGAAAATGTATATAAACATATCAAAGGCTCCTGTTCCATGTTGCTGCTTACGGAAGACGGTATCATTGCCGCACGTGACAAATGGGGGCGTACACCGGTAGTGTTGGGTAAAAAAGATGGTGCGTATGCTGCTACAAGCGAATCGAGCAGTTTCCCGAATTTAGGTTACGAGATAGAGAGGTATCTTGGGCCGGGGGAAATCGTCCGCTTGACTTCCGACGGAGTGGAACAGATGCGCAAACCCAATGAGGAAATGCAAATTTGTTCGTTCTTGTGGGTATATTACGGTTTCCCGACTTCATGTTATGAAGGCAAGAATGTGGAAGAGGTGCGTTTTACATCCGGTTTCAAGATGGCGCAGACGGATAACTCGGAAGTGGATTGTGCTTGTGGCATTCCGGACTCCGGTGTAGGCATGGCGTTAGGATATGCTGAAGGAAAAGGGGTGCCTTATCATCGTGCCATCTCTAAATATACTCCTACCTGGCCGCGCAGCTTTACTCCCAGCAAGCAGGAGATGCGTTCATTGGTGGCTAAGATGAAGCTGATACCCAACCGCGCCTTGTTGGAGGGCAAGCGTTTGTTATTCTGCGATGACTCTATTGTCCGTGGTACGCAGTTGCGGGATAATGTAAAAGTGTTGTATGAATATGGTGCCAAGGAAGTGCATATCCGCATTGCGTGTCCTCCGCTGATTTATAGCTGTCCCTTTGTCGGCTTTACTGCCTCTAAAGGAGATTTGGAATTGATTACCCGCCGGGTGATTAAGGAACTGGAAGGTGATGAAAACAAGGATTTGGACAAGTATGCCACTACCGGCTCGCCGCAGTATGAAAGAATGGTGGAAGTTATCCGGGAGCGTTTCGGGCTTTCTTCGTTGAAGTTTAACACATTGGAGACATTGATAGAAGCCATTGGATTGCCTAAGTGTAAGATCTGTACGCATTGTTTTGACGGTAGTAGCCATTTCTAATTGACAAATAGTCGTTAACGAATAAAAAAGGGGTGTGAATTGCTTGGCAGTTCACACCCCTTTTTTTATCTTTACAGCAATTAAATGCTAATTTAGCGAAGCAGGACTTCGCTAAAAATGAAAGGATTAAAATGGAGGTATTCTTGATGACTTCTCATCAGCCTGTTATATGGCTGTTTTTATTCTTTCATTCTTTAATTATTAATTTCGCGTTCCGCGCGGCTAAATTATAAATTATATGACTTTAGTAGAACGTTTTTTAAAGTATGTAAGCTTCGATACTCAGTCGAATGAAGAAAGCGGAGTGACTCCGAGTACTCCGGGACAAATGGTGTTTGCCAAATTTCTGAAAGAGGAGTTGGAGTCTTTGGGGTTGGAGGAAATTTCGTTGGATGAAAATGGCTATTTATTTGCTACTCTTCCGGCCAATACAGATAAACCTTTGCCGACTGTCGGTTTTATTGCACACATGGATACAAGCCCCGATATGAGCGGAAAGGATGTAACTCCCCGTATTGTAGAAAATTATGATGGTAAAGATATCGTCCTTTGTGCTGAAGGGAACGTAGTATTGTCTCCTTCGCAATTTCCGGAACTGCTTGACCATACAGGTGAAGACTTGATTGTAACCAATGGTAAGACTTTGCTGGGGGCGGATGACAAGGCCGGTATTGCAGAGATAGTGTCGGCCGTGGTTTATCTGAAAGAACATCCCGAAATCAAGCATGGCAAAATCCGCGTAGGATTTAATCCGGATGAAGAAATCGGTCTGGGGGCTCATAAGTTCGATGTAGAACGGTTTGGTTGTGACTGGGCTTATACCATGGATGGCGGTGAGGTCGGTGAACTTGAATTTGAGAATTTCAATGCAGCTTCCGCCAAAATTACCTTTAAGGGGCGCAATGTGCATCCGGGTTACGCCAAGCATAAGATGATAAATTCCATGCGTGTAGCCAATCGTTTTATTTCTATGTTGCCCAGTCATGAAACTCCGGAACATACCGAAGGGTATGAGGGCTTCTATCATTTGATCAGTATCAACGGTGAGGTAGAGCAGACTGCTGTTTCCTATATTATCCGTGACCACGACCGTGCCCGTTTTGAAAGCCGCAAGAAAGAAATGGAGCATCTTGTCAGAAAGATTAATGCTGAATATGGTGAGGGAACTGCCACTCTTGAACTTCGGGATCAATACTACAATATGCGTGAGCAGATTGAGCCGGTGATGCATATTATCGACACTGCGTTTGCTGCAATGAAAGCTGCCGGTGTTGAACCTCATGTAAAGGCTATCCGTGGTGGTACGGACGGTGCACAGCTTTCTTTTAAAGGCCTGCCTTGTCCCAATATCTTTGCCGGGGGGCTGAACTTCCACGGGCGTTATGAGTTTGTGCCCATCCAGAGCATGGAGAAGGCTATGAACGTCATCGTGAAAATTGCGGAACTTGTTGCTTGTAAATAACATCTAATTTATAATTCATAATTTAAAATCTACCATGAAAACCACTCCGTTTACAGAAAAACATATCTCGCTGGGTGCCAAAATGCATGAATTTGCGGGATATAATATGCCTATTGAATATTCTGGCATCATTGATGAACATCTGACCGTTTGCCAAGGCGTCGGTGTCTTTGACGTGTCACACATGGGCGAGTTTTGGGTAAAGGGTCCGAAGGCTTTGGACTTTTTGCAGAAAGTGACTTCCAATAATGTTGCCGCCCTTACTCCGGGCAAGGTGCAATATACTTGTTTCCCCAACGAGGACGGTGGTATTGTGGATGACCTTCTGGTGTATCATTATGAACCGGAAAAATATCTCCTTGTGGTGAACGCTTCCAATATTGAGAAGGATTGGAATTGGTGTGTTTCCCACAATACGGAGGGTGCCGAGCTGGAGAATGCTTCCGACCGTATGGCACAGCTTGCCGTGCAGGGTCCAAAAGCCATTCTTGCTTTGCAGAAACTGACTTCTATTGACCTCTCTGCGCTTCCTTATTATACATTTACTCATGGTGAATTTGCCGGAGAAAAGGATGTCATCATCTCGAATACCGGTTATACAGGTGCAGGGGGATTTGAACTTTATTTCTATCCGGAAGTAGCCATGAAGATATGGGATGCTGTATTCGAGGCTGGGGCGGAGTTTGGTATCAAGCCCATCGGCTTGGGAGCCCGCGATACGCTTCGTCTGGAAATGGGATTCTGTTTGTACGGTAATGACTTGGATGATACCACGTCGCCTATTGAGGCCGGTTTGGGATGGATTACCAAGTTTGTAGATGGCAAGAATTTTACGAACCGTCCGATGCTTGAGAAACAGAAAACAGAAGGGACAATCCGCAAACTGGTTGGTTTTGAGATGGTAGACCGTGGAATTCCCCGTCACGGTTATGAATTGTATAGTGCAGACGGTACGGCTATTGGGTCGGTGACTTCAGGTACGATGTCACCTGTCCGTAAAATAGGAATCGGTATGGGATATGTGAAGCCGGAATTCAGTAAGCCGGGTACGGAAATCTGTATAGATATGCGTGGGCGCAAGTTGAAAGCTGTAGTGGTAAAACCACCCTTCCGCAAGTAACCTGGTTCAGCGCTTTGCGCCAAAAATAGAAGAGTGAAAGAATGAAAAGAACATCATATCACGGATGTAACCTTTTCATTCTTTCACTCTTTTATTTTTAAGCTCATGTCTTGTGCGACTTTATATCCTGCTTACCCTTTCCAACATCTGATTGGCCCAGCCAATCTCTTTATTGGTCCATTCTTTTTCTTCTCCTTCCACCCCTTGTTCTTGATAGCGGGTAAGTAGGGTGAGATATTCTTTTAGGGTATCGGCGGCTTTAGCTTGCTTGTTCATACGCATTAGCAACAGGACCCTTTGCTTGTAGATGTCTAAATTAGGATTTTCACCGGCCATTTCCTGAGCTTTATCAAGCAGGGAAAGGCATCTGTTGTTGACCTCTTCAGAGTTGGATAGTGCCATTTCTGCCTTTACCAGTATAATGTAGTCATTGTCTGTGGCAAATCCGTTGCTTATGTTCTTGCGTATCAATTGGGCAGCTTCTTTGTAACGCTTGTTGGCAAAGTTCATGGCAGCGTTGAAAGTAACCACATCGCAAGTATTCCTCAAATAGGGACGGTTGCTTTGAGTTTCCGCTTTGCCTATTTTGTCTAGGCGTTTTGACAGATTCTCTATGCTTCCATATCGGTTGATGTCCTCTTTACGTTGATGTTGGTTATAGTAACCGAGGATTTTCTCCAAAGCAGATGCCAGTCCGTCAGGATTATATCCTTTGAATGTTAACAGTTCGCGGGCCAGCCGGTCTGATGTTACTTCTTGCCCGATTTTGTATTTCATACCCAGTCGGTCTATGGTAGGCATGCTTAATAAGGCAGTGATGTGGGCGATGTCGGCAACGAAACTGATTGCATAGGCGTTCCTGTCATCATCCCAATAAGCAATGTCAAGAGCTGCTTCGGCTGTAGCTGCAAATACAGTTCCCCAGAAGGCGGCACGTTTGGCGCGTCGTTCGGCACGATAAATATTATCTACTTGGTGGTCAAGTACATAGTGGGATAGCTCGTTTGCGATGATTGCGGCAAGCTCATCTTCGGAGTCAAGTGTACAAATAAGTCCGGTGCTGATAAGCATGGAACCGTTTGGAAGCATGAACGCATCCGGTTCGGCGGATTGGATGACACGTACGTTGAGGCTCTCGCCGCGATTAGGGTCAATAGTGGTAGCGTTTAGTTTGGCGAATACACTTTGTACATAAGAGGTGATGTAATCATCTTGATAGGCTATCTCATTTAACTTATCCAGGTAGTCGGTACATTCTTCATCAATTTCTTGACGTAACTTGTGTTTATAACCACGATTGTGGAAGTATTCATAAAGATGCCTTTTGAGATATACTTGTTGCCAGAACTCCCGGTCGGTTTCCGGGGTGGAGAGAGAGACGACATCCATTTCTTCTAAAGGAACACTTTCCTGCAGGCCGTTGATTTCGACGGCATAATAGATTCCGCTGTTATTGGTGGTCTGGTTCGTTTTTACCACGCGGCGAATAATGACAGGAGTACCTGCCGGTACCTTTTTGTACTCTCTGGTTAACTCGCCTTTGATGGCGATACTGCCGCTTAAATCTTTTTGCCTGGGTTTGGCAAATCCCGCTGCAATGACAAGAGTTGTCAGAATGAATAAGGTTACCAGTCGTTTCATATTTATTGGAGTTTATTATTGTCATGCTACAAAAATAGGAAAGAGTTTCCTTTCTTGTTTGTTTTTTCCCCTATTTGCCAATAGGAAAAACCCTATAAAAAAAGGGAATCTTCATAAAAAAGATTCCCTTCCTACAGTACTTTGATGAATTATTTCTTGCGGTTACCGTAACGGCTCATGAACTTGTCAACGCGGCCGGCAGTGTCAACCAATTTGGACTTACCGGTATAGAACGGGTGAGAAGTGCTGGAGATTTCCAACTTTACCAACGGATAAGTTTCACCTTCGAATTCGATAGTCTCTTTTGTGTTGCAAGTAGAACGAGACAAGAATACATCACCGTTTGACATATCTTTAAATACTACCGGGCGGTAATTTTCAGGATGAATACCTTTTTTCATTTCAATATTTGTTTTTAATTTATTATTTCGGTTACTATTTTGGTATTAAATAGTGTAATGGTCTTCTTTTTCAGAGCGCAAAGATAATGCATTTCTCTGAAATAGAAAAAATGTTTCATGAAAAAATAGGTTTATCCCGTTTTATTTCTGATTTTTGCATGGAATTAATCTCTTTAATTTATGAAAAAACTATTTATTCTATTCTCTTTCTGGCTCTGCATTGCGACTTTGGGGGCACAGAATACAGAACGGGAGCTGTATAGCGTTGCGTTCTACAATCTGGAAAATTTGTTTGATACCATTCATGATGCGGGCAAGAACGATTATGAATTTCTGCCTGACGGAAGCTATCATTGGACAGCCAAGAAATATGAGGCCAAGTTGCAGAATCTCTCTAGGGTTTTAGGGGCCTTGTCAAAGGAACTGGTACCCGAGGGACCGGCTTTTATAGGGGTTGCCGAAGTGGAAAACCGTAATGTATTGGTCGATCTGGTAAAGCAGCCTGCCATCTCCAAGTATGAATTTGTACATTATGAAGGCCCAGACAAACGTGGAATTGATTGTGCATTGCTTTATGATCCGGACCAATTTCGAGTAACCGCTTCTAAGTTGGTACTTTCTACGCCTTTTGAAGGAGATACGGTACATCTGACCCGGGGATTTCTGATAGTAGATGGTGAGTTGGGAGGTGAACGTGTCTGTGTGATAGTCAATCACTGGCCGTCACGTGGTGCCAAGGCGCCGGTACGTGTACATGCCGCCAGACAGGTGAAAGCCTTGAAAGACTCCTTGATGCGTCAGGATAAAAAACTGAAGCTGATAGTCATGGGAGACATGAATGATGACCCCATGGATGAAAGTATGAAAGAATTGGGGGCACGCAAGTATATCAAAGAGGTAAAGAAGGGTGAGTTTTATAACCCATGGTGGGAAACCTTGGAAGATAAAGGAGTGGGAACCCTTCTATATCGGGGAAAATGGAACTTATTTGACCAGATTGTTATTTCAAAGCCTTTGCTAAAGGCAAAGAGGGGATTGCGGTATGACCATAATGAGGTCTTTATACGTGATTATCTTATTCAGCAAGATGGCAAATATAAAGGTTCTCCATTGCGTACACACGGTGGGCGGACTTGGCTGAACGGTTATAGTGACCATTTGCCGACGATTCTCTATTTGAAGAAAAGAAACTGATAGCTGCCGTAGTATATTTTTTAACAGGATTATAGGTAGATAAGTCCGCAAGGGACTCTTCCTTTTTATTCGTTTTTTGTAACATAGAGATTACAATCCTCTGTTAAATGAAGCGAACAGCTATGAAATAGAATGTATTTCGACGGGTGATGCGGATATTTTATTCCTGTCGAGCCTTTTACTTTAAAGGATAATGCTTACTTTTGCGTAGAATTTTTATTCACTAACAATAAACTTTAAACAAAATGGTAAATTACAAAGATTTAGGATTGGTAAACACAAGAGAAATGTTTGCTAAGGCTATCAAAGGTGGATATGCTATCCCAGCATTCAACTTCAACAATATGGAACAAATGCAGGCTATCATCAAGGCTGCTGTTGAAACTAAATCTCCTGTGATTCTTCAGGTTTCTAAAGGTGCTCGTCAGTATGCTAACGCTACTTTGTTGCGTTACATGGCTCAGGGTG
>OGLE01000209.1_pt1 | contig 58425 bp, 57 predicted proteins | sample 1572671 | NCBI WGS metagenome assembly OGLE01 (sample SAMEA2581923, study PRJEB24529) | metagenome | biome: Human gut stool | place: China | collected 2011 | reverse complement strand
CCCCAGTGGGGCTTTTAAGCGACAGAACGGTCTTGCGCAGCAAGATGGAGGGGCCCCGCCCCGACAAGTTCGCGTTTGGTGTAAGAATCGGGCGTGTGGTGGATGCGTGTAGACCTGTAAAGGGCTGCATCAGGAAGTAGCTTTATCCGATCCTCCCATGCGGTGGTCATCAGGACGTAGGGCTCCTCTGCCAGCTCATGGTCAAAGCTTGCGCGGACGCGGACGATCTCATCGGTCACAAAGCAGACCTTGACATCAGCGTTATCAGTATGCAGCAGGAAAGCGCCGTTCTTGCGCTCCATGCCGGTAAAACGGGAGCAGATCTCCATGGCTTTTACTCCTCTCAGTTGATTTTTGATAAAAAATGCCCCCATTCCCCTTTAGATGCAGGATATCTTCAGAGAAATGGGGGCAACGTATTCGTTGCTTTACCCGGAACAGTCAGGGATTAGAAGACCCAGCAGCACCAGTGTACTGGTCGCGCGCGGTGGCCTACCTTCAGACCCATTATCAGGACCCGACCCTTACCACCGCGCAGCTGGCGCAAGAGCTTTACGCCAGCCGGGAGCACCTTTCCCGTGCGTTCAAGGAGTGCACCATGGAGAGTATCCACAACTACCTGATCTATCTGCGGATGCAGCACTGCCGCAAGGCGCTGGAAGAGGGCGTTTCCGTCCTGAATGCCTGCACCGAAAGCGGCTTTTCGGATTACAGCAGCTTCCTGAAAACCTTCCGCCGTCTGTACAGCATCACCCCCGCCGAATACCGCGCACAGCACCGGACAATGGTGCGTTAAAAGCTGCGGCAGGAGAATACGAAAATTTTTCTCAAAAAGGGTTGACATTCTACCCGCTCTGTGGTATTATACTTGAGCAGTCAGCGAGAACCGCTGAAAAGCAAAAAAAGTAAATATCGCGGGGTGGAGCAGTCTGGTAGCTCGTCGGGCTCATAACCCGAAGGTCGTTGGTTCAAATCCGGCCCCCGCAACCACCAAGCAGGTTGAATTTTTTAAATTCAACCTGCTTTTTTGTGTTCACATCAAAGTGGGAAGCGCCGCCGCTGTTGCACATTGTGCAGCGTGAACAGTGTAGCCCGCTGCGGGCAGCGCAGCCGAAGTCAGTATGTGTTTGTCATGCTTTTATCATACTGCTTTTGCTTTGGAAGAGTTAGAAGATCTTCAAGGTAAAAACGGTCATTTTTGCAATTTTGCGCGATTGCGTCTGCACCGCATCCGGAGGATATCGTGCTTGTTGCCCGGCAAAAAGAATAAAACTTTCCCATTTTATAATAAGAACGTTCTGGCAAAGACCGTCTTTTTCTGTTATACTCTAGCCAATGAATACAGCTGTAACAGGAGGATGTTATGGAAAAGAATGTACTGAACACCGATCTCACCGGCAAGGTGGCTGTCGTCACCGGCGCAAGCGGCACGCTGTGCTCCATTTTTGCCAAGGCGCTGGCCCGGGCGGGCGCAAAGGTGGCGCTGCTGGGCCGCAACATGGATAAGCTCAAGGAGCTTGCGGACGAGATCGAGGCCGAAGGCGGCACCGCCAAGGGCTACACCTGCAACGTGATGAACAAGGCCAACTGTCTGCAGGTAGCAGAGGATGTGCTGGCAGACTTTGGCCCCTGCGATATCCTTGTGAACGGTGCCGGCGGCAACAACGCCCGCGCCAACACGGACAAGGAATATTTTGAGATGGCCGATCTGGAAAGCGACACCGTCACCTTCTTTGACCTAGATGAAAGCGGCGTGGAGATGGTGTTCAACCTGAACTTCATCGGCACCCTGCTGCCCACGCAGGCCTTTGCACGGCAGATGGTAGGGCGCGAGGGCTGCAACATCCTGAACATTTCCAGCATGAATGCCTACCTGCCCCTGACCAAGATCCCCGCCTACTCCGGCTCCAAGGCTGCTGTGACCAACTTTACCCAGTGGCTGGCGGTACATTTCAGCAAGGTGGGCATCCGGGTCAACGCCATCGCTCCGGGCTTCTTTGCCAGCGAGCAGAACGCAAAGCTGCTCTTCAACGAGGACGGCACCCCCACCGACCGCACCAAAAAGATCCTTGCTGCCACCCCCATGGGACACTTTGGCGACAGCGAAAAAGACCTTGTGGGCGCGCTGCTGTTTTTGCTGAACAATGATGCAGCCGGTTTCATCACCGGCATCTGCCTGCCGGTGGACGGCGGCTTCTCGGCCTATTCCGGTGTGTAATAAGTACTACAAAATATACGAAATCACCCCTGTCTCCCGGTGCAGCAGCCCGGCGGGACAGGGGTGGTCGTTTTCAGCAGGGTTAAACAAAAGGCTTCCCCCGGCCGGGGGAAGCCTTTATGCGGAAAAATGAATTTCTATGGGGTCACTTCTTCGGGTGCTTTTTGCGCCATGCAAGCGCTACGGCAACAGCAGCACACGCCAGCACTGCCAGCGGCCAGACAGAGGCCAGCGCCACCACAAATTGCTGCAAGCCATTCACAAAGTTGCCCCAGCCGGAGACAAGGGCCGTGCCGATGCGGGAGAAGAAGCCCTCGTCAACAGGCGTGTAGGTCTGCACCTCGTTCAGGTCGATATACACGGTGCACTGCTGCACCTGATCGCTGTACCAGTCCAGCTGGCTCTGCCAGCTTTCGATCTGGGACTGCACCTCGGTGAGGGAGTCCTCGATCTGCAGCAAGTCCGAAAGAGTTTCGGCCTGTGCCTGCAGCTGCTGTAAGCGGGTGCGCTGTGCCTGCAGGTTAGAAAGCCGCGCGGATACGTCCATATACTGAGTGGTCACATCATCGGCCTGCTGGCTGCGATAGGTCACATTACCGGCAGCGGCCACAGCATCCAGAAAGCTCTGGTAGTTGGCCTGCGGCACCCGGTAGGTCAGGCTTACGGAGCGGCTGGAACCGGTGCGCGTGTACTCGCTGCTGGATTCCAGATAGCCGCCCGCCTCGGCGAGGGCGCTGTCCAGCGCACTGCGGGCCGCTTCGTAATCCTTGCTTTCCAGCGTCAGATTGGCGGTGTAGATGATCTTGGCACTGTCCACCGCAGGCGCAGCAGCCTCGGTGTTGCCGGCGCCGCTGTACTCCGTTTCCAGAGAGCGGTCGTCTGCATCCAGACTGTAATTCACCGCCTCGGGGGTGCTGTCCAGTGCGGCGTGCTGGAGATCAAACCCGCCCGCTGCCACAGAGGCAGCGGAGCTGTCGGCAGCGCCCTCGGCTGCGTACAGAGCGGGTGCGCTGCTTTTAGCGCTGCCCATCCCGATGCCCAGATGCAGGGTGCTGTAACCCAGCACGCACACGGCCAGACAGGCAGCCAGCGTGCCCAGCTGCTTTACCGGGAAGTGGATGGGCTTTTTCTTCTTGGCTTCGGTGTTCAGGGGTGCTGCGGGTGCAGCGGTCTGCGGGGCAGGGGCAGCCATCATGGGCTCGGCCTTTTCCTCCGCGGTCAGGGTGTCGGTCATGGCGAGCAGCTTTGCTTTCAGATCGTCCGGGGCAGTCAGGTCATCGACCTCCATCTTATATTCATACCACCTCATCTTCGATCTCCTCCTTCAGCATCGTATGTAACTGTGCCCGTGCGCGCCGCAGCCAGCTTAGTACCGTGTTTGTGGGCACTGCCATCATCCGCCCGATCTCTGCCGCAGTGTATCCTTCGTAGTAATGCAGATAGATGGCATTGCGGTAGTTTTCCGGCAGCGTGCGGATGGCATCCAGCACGCTGCCGTCCTCCGCAAGGACATCAGGGGCAGGCAGGTTCTCGTCCAGCTCAGTGTCCTTTTGGTGGGCGGCGCGGGTCAGGTCCCGGCAGCGGTTGATGGCCACCCGCAGCAGCCATGCTTTGAGATGCTCCTCACTCTCAAAGATGCCGTTGTAGTGCAGCAGTTTTTCAAATACATCCTGCACCACATCCTCAGCATCGGCTGTGCAGCGGCAATTATGTACCGCAGTGCGGTAGACGGTGTCGCTGTAACGCTGCACCGCCAAGGTAAATACTTCGTTTCTGGTCAGCTGTCCCATTGTATAAACTCTCCTTGGATGCCCGGAAGCGGGCTTCTCGATGGAATGTTTGTGGTTCTCACGGGGACGTTCACTCAATATACGGCTCAGCATCCCCGATTATTGCAGAATAAAACCCGGTTCCTTCCATTTTTTGTGTGCCGGACGCACCGGACCGCAAGGTGTGTCCACGTTCTCCGACAGGGGTTGGATATCCTGTCGGTTTACCGGTCAGTATACCACGGAATCGCAAAAAAGTAAAAGAGGGGGAGGGTGCTCCTTCTTTATTTATAGACCCTTTGCAGCAGCGCCAGCCGCTCGGAGAGAAAGGTCTCGGCCTTGGGGTGGTGCAGCCAGCGTTTGCCATCGGTGCTGTGCACCAGCTTGTGCGCCAGTGCGGCGGGGGCAGTGTCGATGGCTACCACGTCCTGCATGGTCAGTTGCAGGGTGAGCGCCGCCGGAACATCCGGCAGCGGCGGCAGTGGGTCCTCCCACACAAAGGGCGGCAGCAGCTGTACCGCCACGGTCAGGCGGGTGCACTCCTCGGTCAGCAAAAGGGCAGCGGGGGTGCCGTCCGGCTGCACCTGCAAGCTGCTGTATAAAAGCTGCATCCGAGCAGGGGAGAGCAGCCGGGTCAGGCCTTCTGCCGGAGCAGCCGCAAGCTGCAGATACCCGGCGGCTTCCTCCCGGTAGATGCGCCGGGCGGGGGCGTGCAACCCTGCGTAGAGGGCGGGCAGCATAAAGCTGCCGCTTTTTTCCAGCGCCTGCTGCGCCAGCAGATAGAACTCGGTCAGCGGGTACGCAGCATCCGGCTGCGGCATCCCGAAATCTGGCCGCGATACATGACCTCCACCCATGGGAACCTCCTTGACAAAACACGATGGTGCGATTATACTATAAACAGAAGGGGCGCTGACTGCAAAGGTCAGCTTTCCATCCAGCATTAGTCAAAAAGATTGACCGCTAGTTTGGTAGACTGGGGCGGTCAATCTTTTTTGTTGTCATCGTTTTTCTTCTGCGAAGCTTTATCCATGACCTCAAGGGTCAGGCGAATTACCTCAATGATCAATCCCAACAGCGTAAGAATGACCATCAGCAGGTTCAGCATCTCCGACAGATCCATCTGACATCCCTCCCTTCGCCTTCAGGGCTTGGGGAGGCTTGGCTCAAAAAAGTTCTCCTCCCATAAGCCGCTGGTTCGTTCCATGTACAGGAAGAAGCAGTGCTGCGGGATGGGAAAGCATGACCACCGATTATGCAATCAGCGCCGTATTCTTAGAATATCATATTTTTCGACGGATTACAATATATCTGTTGATTGTAAACCCTTTGCAAACTTTTCCGTTGACCTGCGGCGCACCGGTGCGGTATACTCGGGCACAGATGCCTTACAAAACGAAAAAACAGAGGGGAAACTGACCATGAAAGACAAAAAACTGACTACCTACCAGATGGCTGTCACTGCGGTGATGGCTGCCGTGCTGTGCGTGCTGGGCCCGCTGACCGTGCCCATCGGAGCCGTGCCCATCTCGCTGGCAAACTTTGTTATCTGCCTGACCGCATGGCTGCTTGGACCGAAGTTCGGCACCCTGAGCGTGGTCATCTATCTGGTACTGGGCGCCATCGGTATTCCGGTGTTCTCCGGCTACGGTGCCGGCCTTGCCAAGCTGGCAGGCCCTACCGGCGGCTATCTGGTGGGCTATCTGCTGCTGGCTTTCATCGGCGGGATGTTCATTGAAAAGAGCAAGGGCAACCCGGTGATCTCCGCTGTGGGTCTGGTGCTGGGCGATGCCGCCTGCTATGTGCTGGGCACGGCATGGTTCGTGTTCCAGATGCAGTGCGAGCTGGGCTATGCGCTGACGGTGTGTGTCTACCCCTTTATTGCGCTGGATCTTGCAAAGATCGTGGTGTCCTGCATCGTGGGTGCGCTGCTGCGTAAGCGCCTGACGCAGGCAGGCGTGCTGAAACTGCAGAATGCAGTTTCGGAATGATCGCTGAGCGGAAAATTATTTTTAGATAGAATAAGCCCGGAAGGCCTGCGAACCTTCCGGGCTTATCTCTTTATTCCTGATATCCCAAGGTGGCTGCCATGACCGCCTTGATGGTGTGCATCCGGTTCTCGGCCTCGTCAAACACGATGCTCTGTGGGCCTTCGAACACCTCGTCGGTCACCTCCATGGCGTCGCGGCCAAAGCGCTCGCCCATCTCCTTGCCCACGGTGGTCTTGTGGTCGTGGTAGGCGGGCAGGCAGTGCATAAATACTGCATCCGGGCCTGCAATGTTCATCAGATCCTGATTGATCTGGTAGGGGGCCAGATCGTGGATGCGCTCTGCCCACACCTCAACCGGCTCACCCATGGACACCCACACATCGGTGTACAGCACGTCCGCGCCCTTTGCTGCCTTGACGGGATCCTCCTCAAAGGAGAGGGTCGCCCCGGTCTGGGCGGCAATGGCCTGACACTGCTCCACCAGTGCGGCATCCGGCTGGTACTTTTTGGGGGCGCAGGCGGTAAAGTGTAAGCCCATCTTGGCGCAGCCCACCATCAGGCTGTTGCCCATGTTGTAGCGGGCGTCACCAAAGTAAACAAAGTGGATGCCCTTCAGGTGACCGAAATGCTCCTGAATGGTAAGGAAATCGGCTAAGATCTGGGTGGGGTGAAACTCATTGGTCAGGCCGTTCCACACCGGAACACCGGCGTAGTTTGCCAGATCCTCCACGATCTGCTGGCCGTAGCCACGGTACTCGATGCCGTCAAACATCCGTCCCAGCACCCGGGCGGTGTCGGCGATGGACTCCTTTTTGCCAATCTGGCTGCCGGAGGGGTCCAGATAGGTTACTTCCATGCCCAGATCGTGGGCGGCTACCTCAAAGCTGCAGCGGGTGCGGGTAGAGGTCTTTTCAAAGATCAGGGCAATGTTTTTGCCCCGCAGCTGGTCGTGCCGGATACCAGCCTTCTTTTTGGCTTTCAGGTCAGCGGCCAGCTCCAGCAGCTGCCCGATCTCGGCAGGGGTGTAGTCCAATAGCTTCAAAAAGCTGCGATTTTTCAGTTCCATTGTATATTTCCCTCTCCATGCAAGTGCTATTGAATATTTATTCAATCTGTGATTCTATTATAATACGTTGCATCGGGAAGGTCAAGAGGGAGCTTACAGCTCCAGCTCTACCCGGCGTCCGGTGGGCTTATAGGGGGTCAGCCGGACACCGGCGTGCTCGAACATGAACCGCGCCGCAATGCTGGAATCGCTGTCGTGGTACTTGTCGCCGTAGTACACCACCTCGGCAATGCCGGACTGGATGATTGCCTTGGTGCACTCGTTGCAGGGGAACAGGGTCACATACACCCGGGCACCCTTCAGGTTGTTGTGGGCACTGTTGAGGATGGCGTTCAACTCGGCGTGGCAGACGTACATATACTTGGTCTGCAGGGGGGCTCCCTCCCGCTCCCAAGGCATCTCGTCATCGTTGCAGCCCATGGGCATCCCGTTGTAGCCTAAGGAAAGGATCTTGTTTTCCGGGCTTACGATGCACGCACCCACCTGACTGTTGGGGTCCTTGGAGCGCATGGCGGTAAGCAGCGCAATGCCCATAAAATATTCGTCCCAGTTGATATAATCCTCGCGTTTCATCGCGTAAAACCTCCTGCCTCTTCCGGCGGGTCTGCGGCTTGACAAACCCGGAAAAATAGACTATACTACGAATAGAAAGAGCGCTGACTGCAATGGTCAGCTCCTCATCCGGCTAATCAGTCGTAAAGAATGACCGCTTGCTTTCTGAGGGCATGAGCGGTCATTTCTTTTTGCCGTTGGAAATCGTCCATGTGATCTCGAAGGTAATGTAGATTGCTCCGCCAAGAAGCGTGAGCAACAGCACGACCTGTTCAAACGTCATGAGGCATCCCCCCTTTCCGCTTTCGCGTCAGGGGAAGCAAAAAATTTTTCGTCCCCCTCTGGCGCGCAGCCGGAAGGAGCTAGACCACCGATTATGCAATCAACGCCCTTACCGCCGAAGCGGCACTTACAGCATACCACAAAAACCGCATATTTGCAACGAAAACTCCCGGCTCCGCGCCTGTACGCGCTGCCGGGAGTTCTGCTTTTTCTACCCACCCGTTTTGCACCCGAATGTCAACTTGCACAAAACAGTGCCCGGAAGTTTGGCAGGCGTTTTTGCCAAATTTTGAAACGATATATTTAAAAATCGTTTCGAGTGTGGTATTATCTTTGTAAAATATGCCACAAAAACGGAGAGAACGCTCCGTGCGGCGGAAATGAGGGAAAAACCGATATGAAATACGCAAGCAACAACATCCGCAATATTCTGATTGCCGGCCATGCCGGCAGCGGCAAGACCACGCTGACCGAAGCACTGGTCTATTTTTCGGGCGCTGCCGAGCGTATGGGCCGGGTCGAGGACGGCACCACGATTTCGGACTTTGACCCCGAGGAAGCAAAGCGCAAGGCCAGCCTGTCGGCTTCCGTTGTGCCGGTGGAGTACGAGGGCATCAAGTACAACCTGATCGATGCACCGGGTCTGTTCGACTTTGAAGCAGGCGAGTACGAGGGCATCCGCGCCGCCGAGAGCGTGCTGGTGTGCGTGTCCGGCCGCAGCGGCGTTACCGTGGGCGCAGAAAAGGCGTTCCAGCTGGCCCGCAAGAACGGCAAGGCCACCATGGTGTTCGTGTCCAAGTGCGATCTGGAAAACGCCAACTACTTCAAGATCCTTGAGGATATGAAGATCCGCTTCGGCTCCACCGTCTGCCCCTGCGTCGTGCCTGCAAAGCTGGATGACGGCACCCCTGTGTACATCAACCTGTTCAGCCAGAAGGCCTTCAAGTACGAGGGCGGCAAGCAGATTCAGGTAGACCTGCCGGACATCGGCCACCGCTTCCAGGGCCTGATCGAGGCCATGGGCGAGGCCATTGCGGAAACCGACGATGAACTGATGGAAAAGTTCTTCGGCGGCGAACCCTTTACCACCGAGGAGATCGTGGAGGGCATGCGCAAGGGCGTTAAGGACGGCCTGATCACCCCCGTGTTCTGCGGCAGCGCCGTGAACATGCAGGCACTGGATATGCTGCTGTTCAATATGCACAAGCTGCTGCCCAGCCCGGAGCACGAGGCCAGCACGCTGGCCGAGGACGCCAACGGCGAGCCGGTGGAACTGCACTGCACCGAGGATGAGCCCACTGCCGCCTACGTTTTTAAGACCGTGGCCGACCCGTTCGTGGGCAAGCTGAGCTATCTGCGTGTTATCAGCGGCAAGGTGACCGCAGGCGAACCGCTGACCAACGCCCGCACCGGCGAGGTGGAAAAGATCACTAAGCCCCTGACCGTCCTTGGCAAGAAGCAGATCGAAAACGACGGCATCGGTGCCGGCGATATCGGCGCAGTGGCAAAGCTGGTGAGCGCAAAGACCGGCGATACCCTGTGCGATGCAGACCGCGTGGTCAAGCTGCCCGCCCCTGTGTTCCCCAAGCCCAGCCTGTTCATGGCGGTTACCGTGGCCAAGAAGGGCGACGAGGGCAAGATCTCCAGCGCACTGGCACGCCTGATGGAAGAGGACCCCACCCTGTGCTACATCAATAACGCCGAGACCCATCAGCAGGTCATCGGCGGCTTGGGCGAGCAGCATCTGGATGTGGTCAAGGCCAAGCTGAAGAACAAGTTCGGCGTGGAGATCGGTCTGGAAGCTCCCCGCATCGCCTACCGCGAGTCTATCCGCAAGGCCTGCCAGAAACAGGGCCGCCACAAGAAGCAGACCGGCGGTCATGGCCAGTTCGGTGACGTTATCATCAACTTCGAGCCCTGCGACAGCGAGCAGGTGGTGTTCGAGGAAAAGGTGTTCGGCGGCAGCGTGCCCAAGAACTTCTTCCCCGCCGTAGAAAAGGGCGTGCGTCTGGCTGCCGAAAAGGGCGTGCTGGCCGGTTACCCCGTGGTCGGCCTGAAGGCCACCCTGCTGGACGGCAGCTACCACCCGGTGGATAGCTCTGAAATGGCCTTTATCATGGCTGCAAAGCTGGCCTACAAAGCTGCTATGCCGGAGGCCGGCCCCGTCATTCTGGAGCCTATCCACACCCTGAAGGCCCATGTGCCCAACGACAACACCGGCGACATCATGGGTGATGTGACCAAGCGCCGTGGCCGTGTGCTGGGCATGGAGCCGGACGAGGACGGCTTGCAGACCATCATTGCCGAGGTGCCGCTGGCAGAGCTTGCAAACTTTACCACCTTTATCCGGCAGACCACACAGGGCCGCGGCTGGTTCACCACCGAGTTTGCCCGCTATGAGACCCTGCCCGAGATGCTGGTGCCTGCCGTTGTGGAGCAGGCCAAGAAGCTGGGCAATCTGGACGAGGCCGCAGACGACTGAGCCCTGAACCCCTGATTTGACATTTCCCCGAGCCCCCGCCGACACTTTTTTCCCTCTGTCGGCGGGGGCTTTTTTGCGTAAAAATGGAACACCGGAGCATCCGCAGATGCTCCGGTGTTCCGCAATGATAAAGACTTTTTTCTGCTGAAAATGCTCTGGCCGTTACACGCCGGAAGCACCATAGTTTGCCAGCACGCGGGCAGAGGGGTCGTTGACGTTGCAGCCCGGCCATGCTTTGTTGGGCATCCAGAAGCCCACGATGGTGCGGCTCTGGTCGTGGTAGTACTTCTCAAAAATTTCGCGGTAGAACAGGCTCTCCTTGGTAAAGGGCATGCAGTGTGCCGAGTAGTTTGCCCGGCGCATCTGGAACTCCTCGTCGGTGTACAGGCTCTCGGCGTACTCCTTGATGTCGTCCACCATGCTGTGGCCTACGGCGTCCGAGAAGGCGGCCTTTTCGCGCCACAGGATCTCCGGCGGCAGCCAGTCGCCCTCAAAGGCCTTGCGCAGCAGGTACTTGCCCTTGCCGTAGCGGTTCAGCTTCTTTTCCGGGTCGATGGCCATGACGTAGCGCACAAAATCCAAGTCGCCAAAGGGCACCCGCGCCTCGATGCTGTTGGAGGAGATGCAGCGGTCTGCCCGCAGCACATCGTACATGTACAGCTCGCGGATGCGCTTCTGGCTCTCCTGCTGGAAGGCGTCGGCGGTGGGGGCGTAGTCGGTGTATTTGTAGCCGAACAGCTCGTCCGAGATCTCGCCGGTCAGCAGCACACGCACATCGGTCTGCTCGTGGATGGCCTTGCACAGCAGGTACATGCCCATGCTGGCGCGGATGGTGGTGATATCCCATGTGCCCAGCAGCCGGATGACCTCTTCCAAGCTGCTGAGCACCATCTCGCGGTTGATGATGATCTCGTGGTGCTCGCTGCCAAGATAGTCCGCAGTCTGGCGGGCATATTTCAGGTCGATGGCATCAGTGTCCATGCCGATGGCAAAGGTGCGGATGGGCTTGCCCAGCTTTTTGGCGGCAATGGAGCACACCAAGGAGGAGTCGAGCCCGCCGGAAAGCAGGAAGCCCACGGGTGCATCGGCGTCCAGCCGCTTTTCCACACCGGCGATGAGCTTCTCGCGGATGTTCTTCAGGATGGTGGGCATATCGTCCTGCATGGGGGCAGGCACGTCCGCAATGTCCTCGTAGCGCACAAAGCGACCGTCGCAGTAGTAGCTGCCAATGGGGAAGGGACGGATATCATCGCACCAGCCGATGAGGTTGCGCATCTCGGAGGAAAAGGCGATCTTGTGGCTGGACTTGGAGTAGCCATAGAACAGCGGACGGATGCCGATGGGGTCGCGGGCGGCGATGAGCCTGTCCTTGCGGGAATCATACATAATAAGTGCAAACTCCGCGTCCATGTGGCGGAACATATCCAGCCCGTACTCGTAGTACAGCGGCAGCAAGATCTCGCAGTCGCAGTCAGAGCAGAACTTGTAGCCACGGCGCTTTAAGATCTCTTTTTCGAACCGGAAGCCGTACAGCTCGCCGTTGCACACCACGCAGTCGGCGCCCCGGTAAAAGGGCTGCATCCCCTCCGGGGTCAGTCCCATGATGGCAAGCCGTCCAAAGCCCATCAGGCCGTAGGGACCCTCCACCACCCGCTGGTCGTCCGGCCCACGGTCCACGGTGCGCAGCAGATACTCTTTGAACTTTTCGGCACTCAGGTCGTGCCCCGTATAACCCATAACACAACACATACTTCTTACCCCTCTTAAAATAAAAAATACGGCAGCACATTCATCCCATAGTCCTAGGACGAATATGCTGCCGTATCCGTGGTGCCACCTAAATTACCGGCATACGCAATACGCCGGTCACTTTTGTGCGCTCTCCCCGTTGAAAGCACTGCCGCGATAACGAGCGGCGCACGTCTGCCCCTACTGCTGCGCATGCAGGTTCAGGGAGCGGCTCACGGGTGTTCTTCGGGCTTCGTTTTCTGCGCGGTTTCCACCGTCCCGCGCTCTCTGCAAGAAAAACCTGAGGCCTTACTTTTCCCGGTCAACGCTTTTATTGTCTGCATTGTATCACGGGTTTTTGTCCGTGTCAACACAGCAGGCGCATTTTTTTGCAGGCTGTTCTTCCGTTGCGGACGGTGCCGCGTTCTGCGCGCAATGACGGCACAGCCCGTACAGCACACTGCCCTCGCATTGCAGGGTAAAGCCGTGCTCCGCCATCAGGTGGGCGCGCACCTCATCCATAAAATGGCAGTCCAAGTGATAGATGCGCCCGCACTGCACGCACTTGAGGTGCAGGTGCTCCCGGCAATGGCGCCCCTCGTCCACATACTGGAACACCGCCCGCTCGCCTTTGTCGGCTACATATTTCATAATGCGCTGCTCGCCGGCAAGCTTGTCCAGATAGCGGTATACAGTGGTGGGGTTGGGGCTTGCGCCCTGCGCCTCCAGATGCTCCAGAATGTTGGAGGCACTTACTGCGTGCTGACGGTTGTTGATGAGGTAGTCTAAGATGAGTTGCCGGGTGCGGGTGTTGTAGCCATCGCTTCGTGCCATGAGAGTTTCGGTCCTTTCCGGTGTAGATGTGTTGTTTTTTACCCCTATTGTAGCACAGTTTGCGCTTGGATGCAAAAGAAGCGGGCGGAAAGTCGGCCTGTTTGGCGACAAGCACAAAAAACATTGTAAAAAGTAGCAAAATCGAGGTGTAATCTTTGTATAAAACGGAAAACACTCCAAAGTTAAGCAAAAAGTCTTGTAAAAAATGCCCTAATGTGAAATAATGTATTAGATAAAGTGGTTGGATTGCAGCCGGGATACAAGCTGGCTGAACATGAAGAAGAAGCCGGCAGCGGTGGGTTTGTGCTGCCGGGTCGGACGTTTTGGAACGTTTTTTGGAGAAGAATAGGAGAGTGTGCTTATGAAAGAGCAGGACGCACAGGCAAAGCTCAGCCTGAAGCTGCAGGCGTACCAGTACCTCAAAACCAAGATTTTGAACTGCGAGTACCGCCCCAACGAGTTTCTGAACGAGCAGAAGCTCTGCGCCGAGATGGGCAACATCAGCCGCACCCCCATGCGGGATGCGCTGGGGCGTCTGGAGCAGGAGGGGCTGATCACCATTCTGCCCAAAAAGGGTCTGATGGTCTCCGGCATCACCGAAGAGGACGTGCACAGCATGTTTGAGATGCGTCTGCTGGTGGAGCCCTACGCCCTGCGTACTTACGGCAATGCCATCCCCCGGGAGCAGCTGGAGGCCTACGCCGAACTGATGCACCACAGCGAGCGCATTGAAGATTTCTGCGAGTCGGACGACGACTTCCACGAGCTGCTGATGAGCACCCTGCCCAACAAGTATCTGCGCTCTGCCTACGACCGCATCACCGGCCTGAACACCCGTTTCCGCATCATGACCGGCAAGGTGAGCATGATCAATCAGGAGCAGACCTGTGAGGAGCACCTGCAGATCCTGGATGCCGCCCTGTCCGAGGACTGGGACGGCGCAGCCATGGCGCTGCAGCACCATCTGGAACTGGCCCGCGATAAGGCCGAGGGCGTCATCAAGGTCATCCGCCTGTGGTAAAGGAATAAAAGTTAAAAAGGTCTGCTGCACCGCACGGTGCAGCAGACCTTTTTCGCTTTTACGAGAAGGAACACAGCATAGAAGGAAGTCTCCCTCAGATAAGGTGGTTTTCAAGGCAGTAATGATAGACCCCGTCCTCTTCCACAGAGCGGCAGCGGACGGCAGCTCTGGCCTTGACCTCTTCGAGCGCGTTTCCCATGGCAACGCCTGTACCGACTGCTTCCAGCATTTCAATGTCGTTCCGTCCGTCCCCAAAGGCAATGGCTTCGGACTTTGAAAATCCATAATGCGCCAAGACCGCCCTTACAGCGTTTCCCTTGCCGCAGGAGAGCGGAATAATATCTACTGCCTTGTCCCACCATGCGGTGATCTGTGTGGCGTGCGTCCCCTGTAAGATCTGTGTGTATTCGGCGCTGTTGCAGGAGCACATGATCTGATAGATCTCCTCCTCGCACAGCGCATCAAAATGCTCGGAAATCACCAGCTTTTCGCTGCCAAAGGAAAAGTATTGTGCCAGATCGGGGTCTGTCCCGTTTGTTACGATAAAGTGCTCATTGCTGATAGCAGCTGCCCGGTGCATCTGCTTCAGGTTTTGTAGAATCTTGTGTTTGTCGTCAGCGTCCAGCGGATTTTTGAAGAGCACAGTATCCTTGCTGCGGACATAGGAGCCGTTGAAGGTAAGCCAGATATCAAAATCGACACCTTCAAAATGCGGGATGGAGAGATAGCCTCTGCCGGTCGCCATGCACAACAAGACCCCGTTTGCTTGCAGCTGCTGTAAAGCCTGCACAGTTTTTGGGGATGGCTCCTTGCTGCCCAGCTTGAGCAAGGTTCCGTCTACATCAAAAAAAGCAATTTTTATCATACGACACCTCTGGTAAAAATATTTTTATTTCTCCACCTTGCTCAGCAGGATGCGGTCGTTATCAAGGGTTTTGCCCGCGTTCTCGCGGAACTTTTCCAGCAAATCGTCCACGGTCATTTTGCTGCGTGCTGCGCCCTTTACGTCAAACACGATGCGCCCGGCGTCCATCATCAGGGTGCGGTTGCCCAGCTCCAGCGCCTGATGCATATTGTGGGTCACCATCAGGCAGGTGATCTTTTTCTCGGCCACGATGCTCTTGGTCAGCGCCAGCACCTTTTCGGCGGTGGCGGGGTCCAGCGCGGCGGTGTGCTCGTCCAGCAGCAGGAGCTTCGGGGTGACGAGGGTAGCCATGAGCAGGGTAAGCGCCTGCCGCTGCCCGCCGGAGAGCAGCCCCACCGGCTGCTTCATGCGGTCCTCCAGCCCCATGTCCAGCAAAGCAAGCTTTTCGCGGAAGAGCGCCTTATCCTTGCGGGAGATGCGGGAGAAGATGGCGTTGGGCGCGGTGCCTGCCCGCAGGTAGGCCAGCGCCAGATTTTCCTCAATGGTCATGTTGGGCGCGGTGCCCTTGAGCGGGTCCTGGAACAGATGTCCGATGACCTTGCTGCGCTGGTGCTCCGGCGCAAAGGTGATGTCCTGCCCGCCCAGCAGAATGCTGCCCTCATCGGCAATAAAGCCGCCGGTGATGGCATTGAACAGGGTGGATTTGCCCGCGCCGTTGGAGCCTACGATGGTGGCAAAATCTCCGGCTTCCATCTGCAGGCTCACCCCATTCAGCGCCACCTTTTCGTTGACGGTGCCGGGGTTAAAAGTCTTGTGCAGGTCGTTCAGATGCAGCATTTCCATGTTACTGTCCCTCCCTGTTGGTCATGGTGCGGCGGGCACGGGCAGCGTGCCGGCGCTTTTCAAAGGCGAAGTGCTCCCGGATGGCGGGCATGGAGATGGCCACTGCCACGATGATGGCGGAAACCAGCTTCATGGCGGCGGCGGGCACGTTGAACCGCAGCGCCACGGCCACGATAAAGCGGTACAGGCAGCTTCCGAACACCACGCCCAGAATGCGGCGCAGCATGGTGCGCTTGCCCACCAGCGTCTCGCCGATGATGAGGGAAGCCAGTGCAATGGTCACCATGCCGGTGCCCACGTTGATATCGCAGCTTTTCTGGTACTGTGCCAGCAGCCCGCCGGACAGCGCACACAACGCACCGGATACGCACAGACCCACCGTGATGGTAAAGGCGGGGTTGATGCTGGAAGCCCGCACCATGGCGGCGTTATCGCCGGTGGCGCGGATGGAAAGCCCCAGCCGCGTGCCCAGAAAGCCCAGCATCGCCGTGCAGGCGATGGCAATGATCACTGCCGCCAGCGCCAGCTTGTACCAGCTGCCCAGAAAGCCCAGCGAAGTTTTTGCCATGGAGAAGATGGTAGGGGTCTTGACCAGCGACATGGTGGAGGAGAAGCCCATCACCGCCAGATTGATGGTGTACAGGCCGGTGTTGACGATGATACCGGCCATGATGCTTTCCACCCCGAGCCTTGTCTGCAGAAAGGCGGTGACAAAGCCGGAGCACACCCCCGCAGCCATGGCTGCCGCCAGCGCAAGGATGGGGTGGCCGGCCAGTGCTACCTGACAGGCCACGGCGCAGCCCAGCGTAAAGCAGCCGTCGGTGGAAAGGTCGGCAATATTCAGGATGGAGTAGCTCAGAAACAGTGCCAACGCCACCAGTCCGTAGATGCAGCCCAGCTCCAGCGCTGTCTGCAAAACGTTGAGGGAAAAGATACTCGCCAGCATGGTGTATGCTCCTTTTATGTTATTTTGAATGCGCACCGCATTGCTCTGCGGAGTGCGACAAACGTATTTTCACGGGAGAGGGAAACCACTTTCCCCAGAACCGCCAAAAGCTCTCCCTTGCGGGAGAGCTGGCAAAACCGTCAGGTTTTGACGGAGCGGGGCGCTCAGGAGAAGTTCTCGGCGGTGGTCACCTCGGTAATCTCGGTGCAGTAGGGCTTGAAAGCTTCCTTCAGGGCGGCAAGATCCAAGCCCAGAGCCTCGGCGGTCTCGGTATTGATGGTGACGATGCCGTTATCAAAGGTCTGGTAGGGCAGGTCTGCGGGGGTCTTGCCATCGCACAGCAGCTGGCTGACCATATCGGCGGTAGCTTCGCCCAGCTGGACGTAGTCCACGCCGTAGCCCACCAGTGCACCGTTCAGCGCAAAGCTGTCGGCACCGGTGTAGTGCTGCACACCGGCCTCGATGAAGCTTTCGTAGATGGACAACTCGGCGGTCATGATGGTGTTGTCAGTGGGGGTGAACACGGCCTTGACCCCGGCGGCTACCAGTGCCTCGGCAGCCATCTGCACCTCGGCGGTGGTGGTGCCGTTCTTTTCCACCACCTTGATGCCGTTCTTCTCGCAGAAGGCCTTGGCGTCCGCAATGGCCTGGGTGGAGGCATCCTGACTCAGGTCATACAGCAGACCGATGGTATCAATGCCGGGGTTTGCCGCCACGATCAGGTTCATGATGGCGTCGGTGTTCAGGGCATCGGAGGTGCCGGTGATGTTCTCCTCACCGTCAAAGCCTGCGGCGGCGGGATCGGTCACAGCGGAGTAGACCACCGGGATGTCGGTATCCTCCACGGCAGCCAGCATGGTAGCGGCGGTGGGGGTGGCCACGGCCACGATCACGTCCACGCCGTCGGCCACAAGGTCTGCGCCGATCTGGTTCAGGTTGGACTGGTCGGCCTGTGCGTTGGCGTAGTAATCGGCGTAGTCAAAGGTGACGCCCTTCTCCTTGCCGATGGCATCCAGACGGCTCTCCACAGATTCTACGATCTGGTTGAGGGAAGCGTGGTCCACATAGTTGACGATGCCCACCTTGAAGGTCTCGCCAGCGGCAGCGGCGCTGCCGGAAGCCGCTGCGGAGGAGGAGACCGCTGCACTGGAGGCAGAGCCGGAAGCAGCGCCGCCGCAGCCGGTCAGTGCCATGGCAGAAACAGCAGAAGCAGCCAGAGCGGCCTTCAGGAAGCTGCGGCGGGAGATCATGTTCAGGTTTTTCATAGTGGTAACTCCTTTCCCGGAGCGGGCGGCAAATCAAAAGACCCGCTCCCTTTGCGGGACGGGTCTTAAAACAAAACGACCCTGTCCCTGTGTGTTATCCACAAGGACAGGATCGGTAAATACGATTCTGCGGTGCCACCTTGCTTGCTCTGCATCCAATACAGCAGAGCCACTCACGGAGAGCCAACACTCCCCTGTCCTGTAACGGAGACTTCCGTCCAAAGCTACTGGGGTTTGTGCCCGTTTGCCCGGCCCTCGGCGGCCCACGAAACTCTGCCCCGCTTTCGCCCGTTTGCACTGTCCGGGCTCACTGCAGATGCGCTGTGCAGGTTCTCTTCCGCCTCATCGGTTTGATTGCATTATACACTTTATCTTCGTAAAGTCAAGAGGGAATTTTAAATTTTTATTTTTTGGCCCGGTCAAAGTCATTCTTCTGCCGGGGCACCGGTGCTGCGGCGCTTGCGGCGCACAAAGTAGGCAACGTACACCACCCACACCGGAATGGCCACGGCGGTCACCACCCGGCTTGCGGAAAGCCCGGCGGCCTGATACACAAAGTCGATGCTGCTTGCGCCCGCCGGGCAGAGCACCGCCATCAGTCCCTCGTCCACACGCAGGATGTCGGCCTTTTCGCCGTTGACATAGGCGGTAAAGCCGTCATCGTAGGGCACGGAGAAAAAGACGAGGTTTTGTTTTTCCAGCGTGATCTCGGCATGGAAGCCCGCGTTGTTCATCTGGAACACAGAGCAGCTGTGGGCGCGGCGGTCGGCGCAGTCCTGCGTGTAGCTGTCGTAGTGCAGGTCGTCCAGCATCGCGTCCGGCAGCTCGGTCAGGTACTGGCCGTATGCCTTTACGTCCTCGTCCTCCAGCACCAGCGCCCGCAGCAGCAGGTTGGAGCGCAGGGTCTTGACCGAGGCCTCATAGGTAGCCTTGGTCACATAGTAGTCGTAGGTAAAGCCCATGGGAACGTAGTTATCGTTGTGGTACAGCGTGTAGCCGTCCACGTCGGCAAGATAAGTCCAGCCCGCGTCTGCCTCGTCCTCAAAGCTTTCGCGCTTTTCCGGGGTGGTAATGAGGTACTCCACGCTCAAAAGGCCGCGCAGGGCGTAGTTTGTGATCTCCGGCTCGCTGCGCACGTCCCGCTTAACCCCCAGCCCCGGGTAAAAGCTGAGGATGCTGGGAGCCGCCGTGCTGCCGAAGTATTGCAGGCAGCTTTTATCCAGCCACATCCCGATGTTGTCGTGGATCTTGTAGGTGTCGATCCGGTAGTCGCCCTCCGGCAGGTCGTTTTTCAGCTGCAGGGCGTTGGTATCCTGTTCCACAAGGTCGCTGTCGGTGTGCCACTGGCCGAACTTGCCAATGCCGATGTGCACCATGCTGAACACGCAGGCAAACACCAGCACCGCCGCCGTCATGCGCTGGGCAAAGCGGCTGTTCTGCCGCCATATGCCGCAGAGGTAGCGGTACAGCATAAGCCCCAGCAGACCAAAGCCCAGCACGACAAAGAACTGTTCCGGGTTCTTCAGCACGCCGAAGGACCATGTCCCGGTGGTATCGTCCCGCACGGGCACCACCGCAAACACCAGCGTAGCCAGCATGATCCAGCCGATGCCGCGGGCGGGGGCGTCCAGATCAACATCCGGGTCCTCCAGCGCGTTTACGGTCATGGCGGCAAGGATAAGGGTGGGCATATAGTACCAGCGGGCGTAGTAGCTGGAATTGAGCGCGTAGAAGGCACTGTTCAGCACCGGCACCAGCGCGCACACGGCGCACACTGCTACGATGCGCTTTTTGCTGTCGGCCTTGCGGCTGCGCCAGTAGGCCATGGCACCGGCCAGACTGCACAGGGGCAGGTAGGCCGTCATGCTCGTCCACTTGATCACGCCCTCCGACCACACCGAGGTAAGATAAGGAGAGTCCGGCGGCAGGATCCAGCTGAGCAGGATAGCCAGATACTGCTGCACCTTGGCGTAGGTCAGAAAGCCCCAGCCGGAAGAAAGGTCAATGGTGCGCGGGTTCTGCAGCAGGCTGAGCACCGCCGGGAACAGCAGCAGACAACCCATGGCAACGCCCAGCACGCTCTCCCACAAGAGATGCCCGAATTTGCGCCCGGTCAGCCGGAAGTCCTTGGCGGTCAGCTTGCACACAAAGTAGATACACAGGAAAATGACCTGTCCCACAAAGAAGAAGTAGTTGTTCAGCAGGTTCACCGCCACCCAGAAGGCGAACAGGCCGTGACGATTTTCATAAATGGCCTCGTCCAGCGCCCAGAGCAGATAGGGGAACAGCGCCACCACATCCACAAAGTGGTTGAAGAACACGTTGTACACCGCAAAGCCGGAAAGCGCGTACAGGCAGGCACCCAGCACCGCGTAGTTCTCGTTTTTAACGTAGCGGCGCAGGTACAGATACGCACCGCCGCCCGCCACGCCGAACTTGAGCACCAGCAGCGGCACCATCATATAGGGCAGCCAGCTCTGCGGCAGCAGCACCGACAGCCAGAAGAACGGCGAGCCGTACAGGTAGAAGGAGTAGGCGTTCATCACCCCGCTGCCAAGGTCGGTCGCCCACGAAAAGGTATTGTGCGGCGCACCTGCAAAGGCGCTGTCCGGGTAACCTGCGCCTTTGACGAAGCCGTTCATATACCGGTAAAAGGTGATCTGCTGGCTGTTAAAATCGCCTGCATAGTGGAAAAAGCCGCCGTCAAGGATGTAGAACGGCAAAAAGAAGATGGCCGCCGTCAGGGCGCACAGCCCTGCCGCCTGCCAGAATTTTTTATGGCTCTGCCCCCTTGGGGTGAGCAGCCGTGGTTTTTTGAACTTTTCCATAGCGTTCCTCTTTCTCCGCGCACCGGCGCGGAAGTGGATTTGATGTCACCTTGTAGTATAGCACGGCGGCGCGCAAGAAAAAAGGGCTTGACAAGCGCACGCGGGGCGGGTATGGTGAAGAAAAGGAGGCGTATTGCCATGCTGTATCCCTTCAGCGCCCTGCTGGCGCGCATGAAGTACATTACCCGGTGGAGCCTGATGCACTCCACCCGGGCAGAATCCCTCAGCGAGCACACCTGCGACACCGCGCTGCTGGCGCATTTGCTGTGCCTCATCGCCAAGCACTACACCGGCACGCCCTGCCGCCCGGAGGTGGTGGCAGTGGCGGCGCTGTACCATGATGCACCGGAGATCATCACTGGCGATATGCCCACGCCGGTCAAGTACCACTCCCCGGCGCTGCGGGACGCCTACAAGGCACTGGAGACTGAGAGCGTGCGCTCCATGGCGGCTCTGCTGCCCGCAGAGCTGGCCGCAGAGCTGACCCCCTGCATGGACGGCAGTGCCCTGACGGCAGAGGAGCATCGTCTGCTCAAGGCTGCCGACCGGCTGAGCGCGCTGATCAAATGCACCGAGGAGCAGCGCAGCGGCAACCACGAATTTGACGCCGCACTCACGCAGCAGCGCGCCGCGCTGCAAGCTATGCAATGCCCGGAGGCCGACTGGTTTTTGGAGCACTGCCTGCCCTGCTATACTCAGAATCTGGACGAGCTGACGAAGGCGTAAAGGCGAGGAGCGGGCAGCCGAGGGAGGTTCTCTTTTGGTGGCAAAAGAGAACCAGAAAACCACCAGCGATTTCGACGCGCTGGAGCCACGAAAAAGGGGCTGCTCGCCCCTTTTAACCCCGAAGAAGTGGGCTGCACCGAAAAAAACTGAAGATTCACGCCTGTTCGGCGTGAAGATCTTTTAATCGTTTTTTTCGGCTCCGCCGATTTGAAGCCCCTCAGTCGCTGCGCGACAGCTCCCCCGGGGAGCAAGGACGTCCGCCGCAAGCGCCGCGCTTCCGTAGGAAGCGGCGCTGCAAATGCCGTTTCTCTCTACGACCTCTCCTGTGAAAAATGCAATGCCGGAGCGTCCGCAGACGCTCCGGCATTGCTCTATTTAAAATATTCTTTCCGCTGAACATGGCTAGAGCGCAGCGGAAGCCATTCTAAATCGTTGTTCGAGCCGCGGGCTTACGGAAACGGTACTTCCCGCACATCATCGGGGTCCAGCCCGGCTTTGCGCTGCTCTTCAAACACGGCGGCGATCAGCTCGTCCAAGTCCTCTAAATGGGTCAGGGTGCAGCAGTAGCGGCGCAAGGCGGCAGCGCCTTTCAGCCCCTTCATGTAGTGCATGGTCTGGGCGCGCGCCTGCGGCATAGCCACAAACTCGCCCTTCTGCTCTACCATCTCCTCCACCTGACGGCGCAGCGCGTTCATCCGCGCCTGCAGGTTCGGCTCCTTGGGAGCGGGCAGACCCTCCAGTGCAGCGTTCACCCGCTCAAACAGCCACGGGTCGCCCAGTGCGCTCCGGGCGATCATCACGCCATCGCAGTTTGTCTCCCGCACCATGCGCAGCGCATCCTCGGCGCAGTGGATATCGCCGTTGCCCAGCACCGGCACCTTTACCGCATCCTTTACCCGGGCGATGATCTCCGGGTCGATGCCCGGGGTGTACATCTGCTCCCGGGTGCGGGCGTGCACCGCCACCAGCGCCGCGCCCGCCTGCTCGCAGGCCTTGGCGCATTCCACGGCGGTGATGTGGTCGGCATCCCAGCCCTTGCGCATCTTTACGGTAACAGGGCGCTTGGTGTGCGCCACCACCTGCTCCACGATACGCCCGCAGCGGTCGGGGTCCAGCATCAGCTTGCTGCCCGCCCCACCGGAAACGATCTTAGGGGCAGGGCAGCCCATGTTGATGTCCACAAAGTCAAATTCGTACTGCTCAATGGCGGCGGTGGCCTCGCCCATGATCTCCGGCACCTCGCCGAAGATCTGCACCCCGTAGGGTGCGCCGTTGGGCGCTGCCTTCAGCAGGCTGACGGTCTTATGGTCGCCGTACACCAGCGCCCGGCTGGATACCATCTCGCTGACGGTAAAGCCCGCACCGTGCTGCGCCATCAGGCGGCGGCAGGGGGCATCCGTAAAGCCCGCCATAGGGCCGAACACCGCCCGGTGGGGCAGGGTGATATTGCCGATCTTCAAAGGTTCCATGGGTTCTCCTTGTATCTGTTTTGGGGGGTAGACGATTTTGAATGCGCTCCGCGTTGCTCTGCACATATTCAGCGGAAAAATTATTTTTAATTTCGCGTTTGTCGCGCTCTGCGGAGCGCGACAAACGCATTTTCACGGGAGGGGTCGTGACGGAAGCGGCAGCTGCTTTCCTGCCATACACCGTAAAAAGGGGCTGTTGCGCCAAATGCTGTGCAACAGCCCCTGTGATTTTATGTTACATCTTCTCGGGCACGTTGATCTTGAACATGGTGAGCACGTTGAAGATGGCGTTCTTCACGCCGATGCACAAGGCAAGACGTGCCTGCTGCACGGCGGGGTCTGCGCCCTGAATGCGGCAGTTGCCGTAGAAGCGATGGAAGGCGCTGGCCAGATCGATGACAAAGCGGTTGATGCGGCTGGGGTCGTATTTCTCGGCAGCCATCACGATCTCCTGCGGGAAGGCAGCCAGCATACGGATCAGATCCATCTCGGAAGGCTCGGTGAGCAGGGTGGCGTCGATGTGCTCCGCACCGGCAAACTGCACGCCCTCGCTCTCCATCTTCTTCAGGATGGAGCAGATGCGGGCATGGGCGTACTGCACATAGTACACGGGGTTGTCGTTGTCGGTCTTGACGGCCTGATCCAGATCAAAGTCGATGCCGCTGCCGGCGTCGTGCATATTGAACAGGAAGCGTGCGCTGTCGATGGGCACTTCCTCCAGCAGGTCGGTCAGGGTGATGGCGTTGCCGGTGCGCTTGGACATACGGACAGGCTGGCCGTCTCGCATCAGGTTGACCATCTGCATCAATACAACGTCCAGATCCTCGCCATGCAGGCCGATGGCATCCATGGCACCCTTCATGCGGGCCACATGGCCGTGGTGGTCTGCGCCCCACACGTCAATGGCCTTGGCAAAGCCGCGGGTAGCCAGCTTGTTGTAGTGGTAGGCGATATCGGCGGCAAAGTAGGTGGGGATGCCGTTGGCGCGGACGAGCACCTCGTCCTTGGCCTCCTCCTCAGTGCCGTCCTCGGTCTTTTTCTTGTTCACGGTGCCGTACTTGGCAGCGTACTGGGCGCTGCGGTACATGATAGCACCGTCCTCGGCCTTGTAGCAGGCACCCAGCTCCAGCAGCTTATCTACCACAGCCAGAACTGCGCCGGACTCGTGCAGGGTGCTCTCGTGGAACCAGACATCGTAATCAATGCGGTACTTGCCGAGGTCGCGCTTCAGTGCGGCGATGTTCTTGGGCAGGGCATAGGCCACCAGTGCGTCCTTCAGGGCGGCAAAGGCCTCGCTCTCGAACAGAGCTTCCTCGCTCAGCCCGGAGCAGGCGGCAACGTACTTGTCGCCGTTCAGCTGGGCAAACTCACCGGCCAGCACCTTGATGTCGCCGCCCTGATAGCACTCCTTGGGCAGGGGATAGGCCTCCTCACCGCAGAACTGCTGCAGGTAGCGCACAGCCAGACTTTTGCCGAACTTCTGGATCTGGTTGCCGGCATCGTTGATATAGAACTCACGGGTCACATCGTAGCCGGACCAGTCCAGCACAGCGGCCAGACAGTCGCCCAGCGCGCCGCCGCGGGCGTTGCCCATGTGCATGGGGCCGGTGGGGTTGGCGGAGACGAACTCCACGTTGTACTTGGCACCCTTGCCGTGGTCGGTGCGGCCATACTCCTTGTTGGCGCAGGCACCCAGCACAACACCTGCCCAGAAGCTCTGGGAAAGGAACAGGTTGATGAAGCCGGGGCCGGCAACCTCCACCTTGGAGAACACGCTGTTCTCAAGGGAGGGCAGATGTGCCAGCAGGGCGTCTGCAATCATCTTGGGAGCCTTGCGCCAAGTGCGTGCACCGGCCATGGCGAGGTTGGAGGCGATATCGCCGTTTTTCACATCGGCGGGGATCTCCACGATAAAGGCAGGCAGTTCTGCCTCGGGCAGGGTGCCGTCTGCCATGGCAGCCTTGGCGGCTGCGGTCAGCAGAGCGCGTGCCTCGTCCAGTGCAGCCTGCCGGGGGTTGTAGTTCTGGTAGGTCTTTTCAAAATCAGTCATGGGTCGGATTCCTTTCACAGTCTCAGGGAACTTCATCAATTCACATGGGTCACGGTAACTTCCAGCCGGTTGCGGCTCACCAGCTCGGCGCTGTCGGCATCCAGCAGGTAGGCAAACCGGGCGGTGCCGCCCTTTTCGGTCAGCTGACAGTCGATCTCGTCCGCAGTCACGCCCAAGGTCATGGAGCCGAAGCCGGTCTCGTAGTGGCACAGGTTGCGGCGGCCTTTTTCAATCAGCAGCTGGGTACCTGCCCCGCCGCCCTTGCCGAACCGCAGCATCGCCACCCGGCTGCCGTCTGCGGCGATCTTCAGGGTGGTGGTGCAACCCTCGTAGCCGGTGGTCTCGGTCTCGCGGTAGGTCACATAGTAGCTGCCGCCCTTCAGCACAAAGCTGCCCCGGGTCATCAGCTCTACAAATTCTTCTTTTTCTTCCTCCGCAGCTGGTTCGTCCAGCCGCTGCTCAATGCGGCTTTTAATGCGGATGATATAGTCTTCCTTCAGTGGCTTGCTCACGTTGTATTTCCTTATCAATATTTATCAATGGCGATCTGCTCCACCGGGCCGCCCTTGTACTCGCCCAAAAACAGGTCTGCCGTCTGCACAAAGCTGTCCGGCACATCGCTGACGTAAAAGTGTGCCTGCCCGCTTTCATGGCTGGCACGCAGCCCGCGCTCGGCGAGCATCCGCTCCAGATGATGGGCGGCGGTCATGGCGGGGTCCACCAGCGTGACGCCCGGGCCCATAAACTCCCCGATCATGCTTTTCAGCAGCGGGTAGTGGGTGCAGCCCAAAATCAGGGTATCTACCCCGGCTTCGCGCACCTCGGTCAGGTACTGGGCAATGACCAGCTTTGTGATCTGCTGCTTTCCGGCTTCGCTGTGATCCACATACCCGGCCTCCACCAGCGGTACGAACAGCGGGCAGGCGCGGGCAGTGATCTCCACCCCGGGTACCAGCTGCCGCAGCAGCTTTTCGTAGCTGCGGGAGCGGATGGTGGCGGCTGTGCCAATGACGCCGATGCGGCGGTTACGGGTGACAAAGGCAGCCTCCCGGGCGGCGGCATCCACTACGCCAAGGTAGGGCACCGGCAGCTGGGCTGCCTCCGCAGCCGGGTAGGTGCTGCTCACCGTGCCGCAGGCGGCCATGATGCATTTGACGTTTTTGGAAAGCAGAAAGGCCACGTCCTGCCGGGCGTACTGCAGAATGGTCTCCGGGCTGCGGCTGCCGTAGGGCACCCGACCGGTATCGCCGAAGTAGATGATATCCTCATGGGGCAGGCGCTTGCGCAGCTCCCGCACGCCGGTCAGGCCGCCCAGACCGCTGTCGAACACACCGATGGGGCGATTATCCATGCTGCTTTTCCGTCCTTTCCACCGCCAGTGCGATCAGGCGGTCGATGAGCTGCGGCACCGGCAGACCCTCGTGCTCCATGAGCTTGGGGTACATGCTGATGGCGGTAAAGCCGGGGAAGGTGTTGATCTCGTTGATGAGCACCCGGCCGGTGTTCTTTTCCACAAAGAAATCGCACCGTGCCAGACCCTCGCAGTTCAGTGCGGTGTAGGCCATGGCGGCGTAGGTCTTTACCTCGTCCAGCTTGGCCTCCGGCAGATGTGCCGGGATGACGGTCTGGCTCACGCCATTCTTGTACTTATCATCATAGGTGTAGAACTCTGCACCGGCAAGGATCTCACCGGGACGGGTGGCAACAGCGGGGTCGGAGCCGATGACGGCGCACTCCACTTCCTGTCCGTCCACAAAGGCTTCAAACACTACCTTGCGGTCGTTTTCCAGTGCAAGGGCGATGGCGGCCTTCAGCTCCTCCTGACTGGACACCTTGGAGATGCCCACACTGGAGCCTGCGTTGGCGGGCTTGACGAACACCGGCCAGCCCAGCTTTTGTTCCACACCGGCGCAAACGCCCTCCAGATCCTTCTCAATCTCCCAACGGTTGGCGGCTACCCACTTGGTGTGGGGCACACCGTTGGCCTCGAACAGGGCGTTGGCCACAGCCTTGTCCATGCACACAGAGCTTGCCAGCACGCCGCAGCCCACATAGGCGATGCCTGCCAGCTCCAACAGGCCCTGCACGGTGCCGTCCTCGCCCCACAGGCCGTGGAGCACCGGGATCACCACGTCAAGGTGCATCTTTTCAACCCGGCCGTCCGGGGTAAACAGGATCATGCCGTGGTCGGCGCGGTCCGGGCTGATCACGCAGGGCATATTGCCGGGCAGCTCTTCCCAGCTGCCATCGGCCATCTGTTCCGCCGTGGCCTCGGTATAGAGCCAGCGGCCCTCCTTGGTGATGCCCACGGTGAGCACCTCGTATTTGCTGCGGTCGATGTTGCGGACAAAGTTGCCCACAGAGACACAGCTGACCTCATGTTCGCTGGACATACCGCCAAACAACAGAGCCACGCACATTTTATTTGCAGACTGCATGATATCTCACTCCTATTTATAAAGCCCCGGTAAAGGGGCGGCTTCAAACCGGTAAAATGCCGTTTCGATTCATTATACAATATCTACGCCCGCGATGCAAGCAGAATGCAAAAAAGCTGCCTTGGGACAAAAAGGCAGCGGCTGCGAAAAAAGTTTCTCAAAATCGCTTTTTTCTGCTTGACGGATTGAAAAACGCGTGGTACAATGATATCACCTCTTTTGCGGGGTTATTAAGTGCGCCTGTTTTTACAGCTGCCACCCGCACCCGAGGGAGGTTCAAAACAACCGTTATAATGGAGGTGTCAACAAATGACCGTTAAAATCACTCTGGCCTGCACCGAGTGCAAGCAGCGCAACTACAACACCACGAAGAACAAGAAGAACAACCCCGATCGTCTCGAGATGAAGAAGTACTGCCGTTTCTGCAAGAAGCACACCGTTCATCGCGAAACCAAGTAAAAGAAAGGCGGAGCATAATGGCAGACAAAACCGAGAAAAAGCCGGGCTTTGTGGCCAAAGCTAAAGCCGCTGTCAAGGGCTTCTGCGCACGGGTCGCAAAGTTCTTCCGCGATACCAAGAGCGAGCTGAAGAAGGTGGTCTGGCCGTCCAAGCAGGACGTCAAGACCAACACCATCGTCGTGCTTGTGACCGTCGCGATCGCAGCGGTTGTGATGATCCTGCTGGATGCCATCTTTGGTGGTATTCTGGGCCTGATCATCGGCGCCTGAGAATCATCTTGAAACGGAGGGTCAACCAAAATGGAAGAATCAACCAAGCTGGTAGATGAGTCCACTGAGGCTCTTTGGTATGTTGTGCATACCTATTCCGGTTACGAGAACAAGGTCGCCAACGACCTGCAGACCATGGTGGAGAACCGTCACCTGCAGGAGCTGATCTGCGACATCAAGGTTCCCGTCGAGATGGTTCCTGAGATCGACAAGAACGGCAAGCAGAAGATGGTGGAGCACAAGCTGTTCCCCGGCTACGTTCTGGTCAAAATGGTGATGAACGACGATACCTGGTATGTCGTGCGCAATACGCGCGGCTGCACCGGCTTTGTCGGCCCTGCCTCCAAGCCCGTTCCGCTGACCGCTGAGGAAGTGGAGAAGATGGGCGTGGAGAAGGCTGCACCGCTCAGCGTCGATTTTGCTGTCGGCGATACCGTGCAGATCACCGCCGGTCCTCTGGAAGGCTTTATGGGCCTTGTGGAGGCCATTGATACCGAGAACTTCAAGGTGAAGCTCAAGGTCAATATGTTCGGCCGCGAGACCCCCGCAGAGGTGGAGATCGGTCAGGTCGAGCTGCCGTAACCAACCGGCAAGTTCCGTTTACCAAGGTAAGACCGCAGTGCGGTTCTTATAGAGCGTGTGCAGCGTGCACGCGCTCGTGGGAGGCGCAGAGACACTGCGCCGCAACTCACCACAGATTTTTGGAGGTGCATTTATCATGGCACAGAAAGTTACTGGCTACATTAAGCTGCAGATCGAGGCCGGCAAGGCGACTCCGGCTCCCCCTGTTGGCCCTGCTCTGGGTCAGAAGGGCGTCAACATCATGGCGTTCACCAAGGAGTTCAACGAGCGTACCAAGAACCAGATGGGTTATGTGATCCCCGTCGTCATCACCGTGTACGCTGACCGCTCCTTCAGCTTCATCACCAAGACTCCTCCGGCAGCTGTTCTGATCAAGAAGGCCGCTGGCATCAACACCGCTTCCGGCAAGCCCAACAAGGAAAAGGTTGCTTCTCTGACCGCCGCTCAGGTGGAGGAGATCGCCAAGACCAAGATGCCCGACCTGAACGCTGCTTCTCTGGAAGCTGCCTGCAGCATGGTCCGCGGCACCTGCCGTTCCATGGGCGTCACCGTCGAGGGCTGAGACATAAACAGTGGGAGGGCATAACACTGCCCGCATGACCACACAGGAGGATATACAATGAAACATGGCAAGCACTATGTCGACGCTGCAAAGCTGGTCGATTCTACTAAGGCATACGATGTGAACGAGGCTCTGGAGCTGGCTTGCAAGACCGCTTCCGCCAAGTTCGACGAGACTGTCGAGCTGCACGTCCGTCTGGGCGTTGATGGCCGTCACGCTGACCAGCAGGTCCGCGGCGCTGTCGTTCTGCCCAACGGCACCGGCAAGACCGTCCGCGTCTGCGCTATTGCTAAGGGCCCCGCAGCTGCTGCTGCCGAGGCTGCTGGCGCTGATATCGTTGGCGATGACGAGCTGATCGCAAAGATCGCCGGCGGCTTCATGGATTTTGACGTCGTCGTGACTACCCCCGATATGATGGGCCGCGTTGGCCGTCTGGGTAAGGTTCTGGGCCCCCGTGGCCTGATGCCCAACCCCAAGGCCGGCACTGTGGCTCCCGATCTGGGTAAGGCTGTCAGCGAGGCTAAGGCTGGTAAGATCGAGTACCGTCTGGACAAGCAGAACATTATCCATGTGCCCGTGGGCAAGGCTTCTTTCGGTGCAGAGAAGCTGTACACCAACCTGGACACTGTGATGGAGGCTATTGCCAAGGCAAAGCCCGCTGCAGCAAAGGGTACCTACTTCAAGAGCGCTACCATCGCCACCACCATGGGCCCTGGCATCCGTCTGAACACCCTGAAGTACGGTGTCTAATTTGGATTTCTGATGTTTTTCTGCCGTTCTGCGGAATGGTAGAAAAATTTTGTCGGAAATTGAAAAAAGTACTTGACAACGCCGCACGTTTGCGGTATTATAATCATGCTGTTTTTAAGACAGCAGGCGCTGGAGTCCAGTGTAAAGTTTGACCGCCTGCCGAGAAACGTGCGTAAAGTTGCTTTATGCCTCTCTCTCGGCGCAGTGCGCGGGAGAGAGGCTTTTTTCATTGCTCCGGCTTTCGATACAAGTTTTTGAAACGAGGTGAAACCGAATGCCCAGTGCAAAGATTCTTTCTGAAAAGCAGGCTTACGTCGCTGATCTGAAGGCAAAGTTTGAGAGTGCGGTTTCCGGCTGCGTCGTCGCTTACGGCGGCATTAACGTCGAGAACGACACCAAGCTCCGTAAGGAGCTGCGTGAGGCAGGCGTTGATTACATGGTCGTGAAGAACACCATGCTGCGTCTGGCAGTTAAGGGTACCGCTCTGGAGGGTCTGGCTGAGAACTTCAAGGGCGACACCGCTGTCGCTTTTGCTCACGAGGATGACCCCATGGCTGCTGCCCGCATCCTGTGCAAGTACCAGGATGGCGATAAGTCCAAGAAGTTCGTCGTGAAGGCTGGCTTCATGGAAGGCAAGGCTATGAACGCCGCCGAGACCAACGCTATCGCAAAGCTGCCCAACCGCGAAGGTATGCTGTCCATGTTTGCAGGCGCCCTCACCAGCACTCTGTCTGGTCTGGCCGTTGCAATGCAGGCTTATGCCGACAAGCAGGAGGAGCCCGCTGCCTGATGGCCGCGTGACCGCCGCTTAACAAAAAACTGAAACAAACTAAAACCATTGATATTGGAGGGTTATTACCATGGCTTCTGAGAAGATTACTGCCATCATCGAGTCCGTCAAGGGCCTGACCGTTCTGGAGCTGAAGGAACTGATCGACACCTACTGCGAGGAGTTCGGTGTTTCTGCTGTTGCTGCTGCTGCTCCCGCTGCTGCTGGCGCTGCTGCTTCCGCTGAGGAAGAGAAGACCGAGTTCGACGTCATCCTGGCTGAGGCTGGCGCTACCAAGATGCAGGTCATCAAGGTCGTTAAGGAGATCACCGGTCTGGGCCTGAAGGAGGCTAAGGCTATCGTTGATGGCGCTCCCAAGGCTGTCAAGGAGAAGGTCTCCCAGGCTGAGGCTGACGACATCAAGAAGAAGCTGGAAGAGGCTGGCGCTAAGGTTGAGGTTAAGTAATTTAACCCCTTCCCTTACCGTTCTTTCTTGAACATCAGGAGGTCTGTACCGCAAGGTGCAGGCCTCTTTTTGTATCTCTCCGTGAAAAAAAGGCTTCAGAAACGCCCACAGGCGTTTCTGAAGCCTAAAATCAAATTCCGCTCAAAAAAAGGCCACTGCACAAACCTGTGCAGCAGCCTTTCGTATTATTCTTCCGGTGCAGCCTTGGACTCCTCCACATAGGCTGCGATCTTGTCGATCTGGATCTGTGCCACGGCACGACCGGTCTCGTATACGCGGCGCAGCTGGGCGGGATCGCGCTCCATGGAGGGAATCTCCAGCGGGATGGGCGGGCGGATGACGAAGGCCCGGCCGGACTGCTCCAGCATGGAAATATAGGCCAGCGTCTCATTGTAGCGCTGGTGCCGGTCTGCCACGGCCTCCACAAAAGCGGGATAGCGCACATACCTTGCCCGGATAAGGGGCAGCATCTTGTTTTTCTGCTTTACAAAGCCCTTGGGCTGGGTCAGGATGATCAGGTTGCGCTTGTAGCCGATAGACTCGAAAAAGCGCACAGGAATGGAATCCGCAACACCGCCGTCCAGCAGCTGATAGTGGCCGATCTTCACGATTTTGGCCGCCAGCGGCATGGATGCCGAAGCCTGCATCCACTGGATATCCTCGGCGTTGCCGGTGCGGCACTTGCGGTAGATAGGCTCGCCGGTGCGTACATCGGTGCACACCACAAAAAAGTCCATGGGGTTCTTCTGGAAGGTCTCGGCGTCAAAGGGGTCCAGTTTTTCCGGCACGGTATGGTAGCAGAACTGCTCGCTGTACAGGTTGCCGGTGCGCAGCAGGTTGCCAAAGCTGGCGTAGCGCTTGTCGGTGCAGTATTCCGTGTTATAGCGGATGGTGCGTCCGATCTGGTGCGACTTGTAGTTGCAGCCGAACACTGCCCCCGCCGACACACCAACGGCACCGTCCAGCTGGATGTTATGCTCCATCAGCACATCCAGTACGCCGGCGGTGAACATTCCGCGCATAGCGCCGCCTTCCAGCACAAGTCCTGTTTTCATACCATTTTCCTCCTCGTCCGGTCAAAAATCCCGGATATGACCCTTCTCCTATTAAGAATAGTATACTCAAAAACCGCGAAAGAACAAGGGAGGATAAACCAAAAATGACCCGACAACCTCACGAAGTTTCGGTATTTTTGGACAAGGTCATACTTTTAGAAAAAACGAAGGAGTTTGGTGTCGTAATTTTACGAATTTTGGCATGAAAACCCCTTGTCAAAGCGGGATGCTTCCGGTATACTAGGTGAAACATTATATGATGGGTGCGTGTGGCGCGCACCCGGGAATGGAAAACAGGCAGGCGCTTTTCGCGGCGGGCGAGCCGGAGGCAGAAAACGCGCCTGCAAGGGTTGGAGGATATATTTTATGAAGATGCTGGAAGATCGTATCCGCAAGGACGGCATTGTGCGCGAGGGCAACGTACTCAAGGTGGACAGCTTTATCAACCACCAGATGGACATCCCGTTGTTCCGCGAGATGGCGCGGGAGTGGAAGCGCCTGTTTGCGGGCAAGCCCATCAATAAGGTGCTCACCATCGAGGCCAGCGGCATCGGCATTGCGGCTGTGGTAGCCAGCGAGCTGAACGTGCCGGTGGTGTTTGCCAAAAAATCCATGAGCATCAATCTGGACTACGACAACTACAAGACCCAGATCCAGTCCTTCACCCATAAAAAGATATACAACGTCATCGTGTCCAAAAAGTTCCTCACTCCGGAGGATCATGTGCTGATCATCGACGATTTTCTGGCCAACGGCTGCGCCCTGATGGGTCTGCTGGAACTGGCCGAGGAAGCCGGTGCCACCGTAGAGGGCATCGGCATCGCCGTGGAAAAGGGCTTCCAGCAGGGCGGCGAGCTGATCCGCAGCAAGGGCATCCAGCTGGAGAGCCTTGCCATCGTGGACGCCATGGACAGCACCACCGGCGAGATCACCTTCCGTCCCCAGCCGAACCAGAACTAAAAATCATTATACATTTCAGCGTAACGGAATGTCTGCGGACGTTCCGTTATTTTTTTGCGGGTGAACTCCCTCAGGCAAAGTTTCCGGCTAAAGTGTAAAGCTTCCGGGTGTGCCAGCTCCCCCTCGGGGGAGCTGTCGCGCAGCGACTGAGGGGCTATAAATGGAGAAGCGAAAAAAGCGTTAAAGCGATAGCGCCGACTGGCCCAGCGGAGCGTCCCTGCACGCTTGAGCAAGTAGAAAGTTTCTCTGGCAGCAAAGCTGCAACTGCCGTTTGCCGTCACGCCCCGTCAAAGCTGTCCCCATCAGCGGGCAGGGCAGCGGCTTGCGCGTCTGCGCTGCCGGTGTCTGCTGCCCGGGGGACGCCCTTGTACACCAGCGTCTGCTCCAGCACCTCGGCACAGACCGGTGCTGAAAGACTGCCGCCGGCAGTGGTCCAGCTGTGTGGCTCATCCAGACAGACCAGACACAAAAACTGCGGGTCATCGATGGGCGCTACCGCCACAAAGCTGGCAATGCGCGCCTTCTCGTCGGCGCTGTCCAGCTTTTGGCTGGTGCCGCTTTTGCCGCCCACCCGGTAGCCCGCGATCTGCGCGTTGCGCCCGCCGCCGTACAGCACCACTGCCTCCATCATCTCCCGCATGGTGGCAGAGGTGGCGGGCTGGATGACCTGCCGCTTGCAGACCGGCTGGTTGTGCTGCAAAACGCTGCCGTCCGGCGCAAGAATATCCGAGACCAGATACGGCTGCATCAGCTTGCCGCCGTTCACCACCGCGCAGACGGCGGAGGCCATTTCCAGATAGGAAATCTTACTGCTCTGCCCGAAGGCGCAGGAGGCCAGCTCTACCGGCCCCATGCGGTCGGCGGTGTAGTACAGGCTCTTTTTCGGCTCGGCGGGCAGGTCGATGCCGGTGGGTTCCCGCAGGCCGAAGGCGGCAAAATAATCGCAGAAAGCCTGCTTGCCCAGCCGCGCCCCGATCTGGATAAAGCTCTGGTTGCAGGAATTTTCCAGCGCCTGGGTCACGGTCTGGCTGCCGTGGCGCTTGTGGTTGGCGCAGTGGAACCGCGTGCCCGCCACCGAGATAGAGTCTCCGCAGTAAAAGGTGGAGTGCCGGGTGATGGCTCCGGCATCCAGCGCCGCCGCGCAGGTGATGAGCTTAAACACGCTGCCCGGCTCGTATAAGTCGCTCACCGCCTTGTTGCGCCACTGGGTCTGCTGCGCCAGCTGCAGGGCGGCGGCACGCTCTTTACCGGAAAGGGCATCTACGGCAGCGCGCGCGGCCTTGTCGGCGATGACCCGGGGCTGGTTGGGGTCGTAGGCCGGGGTGGTAGCCATGGCCAGCACTGCCCCGGTGTTCACTTCCATCACGATGCCCACGCTGCGGGCAGCTACATGGTGCTCCTGCACCGCATAATTCAACGCATTTTCAAGATAATGTTGAATATTTGCATCGATGGTCAGCCGCAGCCCGCTGCCCTCCACGGGGGCAAGCTCGGTCTCGTAGCTCTGCGCCAGCGTGTAGCCCCAAGCATTCACGGCGGTCAGCACCACTCCGTTCTGCCCGGTAAGGGTGTCGTTGTATTCGAGCTCCAGCCCGCTGACCCCGGCGTTGTCTACGTTGGTGAATCCCAGCACCGAGGCCAAAAACTCCCCCTGTGGGTACCAGCGCTTGGAGTCCTGATTGATGCGCACGCCGGTAATGCCGTTCTCTGCGCAGAAATCCCGCACGGCATCGGCAGTTTCCCGCTCCACCCGGTAGCGCAAAAGGCAGTCGTTGGAGCGCCGGTCGTTGAACTTTTCCAGCAGCTTGGCCTCGTCCAGCTCCAGAATCTCCGCAAGCCCCTTGGCGGCAAGGGCAAGCTTATCCTCCGGCATCTCCCGGGGGCTGGCGCGCAGGGTCCAGCAGCTGCTGTTGGCGGCGAGCAGCGCACCGTCGGCGCTGTATATTTTGCCCCGGTCGGCGGGCACAACGGTGTCCCGCAGCTGCTGCCCCAGCGCCCGCTGGGTGTACCAGCCGCCGGTGCATAATTGCAGCCAGAACAGCCGCCCGATGAGCCCTGCAAAGCAGACGGCGCACAGGCCCACCGCAATGAGCCGTGCCCGCAGACGGAACGCCCGCTCCGGCAGGGTGCGCAGAGTGTCTATGGGTTTAGAGCCGCACATGGCAGCACCCCCTTTGCGGGCAGTTTATGCGTCTGGCAGCAGCTTGTATGACTAACCGCCCCCGCACCCGCGTACAATAACAGAAACGGAGGTGACCGGGATTGCACAGAACTGCTGCCCGCAAAGGGCTGCTGCGGCCGCTGCCGCCCATGGACCTGCCCTTTCTGGTGCTGGTGCTCACGCTGGTAGCTTTTGGGCTGGTGATGCTGTGCAGCGCCAGCAGCGCGGTGGCACTGTACCGGCGGCAGGACGCTTTTGCCTATGTGCGGCCGCAGCTGCTGTACGCCGCCATGGGGCTGGGGGCCATGTGGATGGCCAGCCGGGTGGACTACCATATCTATCACAAGCTTGCGTGGCCGCTGTTGGCGCTCTCGCTGGTGCTGCTGACGGCGGTGCTGTTCATGCCGGAATATAACGGCTGCAAGCGCTGGCTGGTACTGCCGGGGCTGGGTACATTACAGCCCAGCGAGATCGCCAAATTTGCGGTGGTACTGGTGTTTGCTCACATCATCGCTTTGAACCACGACCGCATGGGCAGCTTTGCGGTAGGGGTAGTGCCCTTTGCGCTGGTGCTGGGGGTGGTGGCGGTGCTTATGCTGCTGGAACCCCACCTTTCCGGCACGGTGCTGATCTTGAGCATCGGCGCGGTGCTCATGTTCGTGGGCGGCACCGGGCTGCGGTGGTTCATGCTGGCAGGGGCGGGCGGCGCTGCCGCCATCGGTACAGCCATCGTACTGATGCCGGAGCTGGTGCCCTACGCCGCCGACCGGCTCAATTCATGGCTCGACCCCTTTGCCGACCCGCTGGGCGACGGCCACCAGACCATCCAGAGCCTGTATGCCATCGGTTCCGGCGGGGCGGCGGGGTTGGGGCTGGGCAACAGCCGCCAGAAGCATCTGTTCGTGCCCGAGCCGCAGAACGACTTCATCTTTTCCATCCTCTGCGAGGAACTGGGCTTTCTGGGCGCGTGTGCGGTGATATTGCTGTTCAGCGCGCTGCTGTGGCGGGGCATCACGCTGGCGGCGCACGCGCCGGACCGCTTTGGCGCACTGCTGGTGGTGGGCTTTGTGGTGCAGGTGGCGCTGCAGGCAGTGTTGAACATCGCGGTGGTCACCAACACCATCCCCAACACCGGCATCAGTCTACCCTTTTTCTCCTCCGGCGGCACCAGCCTGATGATGCTTTTGGGCGAGATGGGCATCGTGCTTTCCGTCTCCCGGGGCGAAAGCTGATAAAGACCGGCATTTCCTGCCGCGGCAGGGCAGGAGCGGCGCGGAAATGCGAAAAAAAACGGACAAATGACCGGACAAATCCCGCAGACTGCGGGAAAGCCGTTTCCGGCGCATTTTGTTGACCAAAGACCCTCGTTTTGCATACCATGGGGTATCTTTTGCAGAACGGGGGTCTTGGCATGGCTGGGGATTGGATCATTACAGGCGGGCGGCCTTTGCAGGGCAGGGTGGAAGTGCCTGCGGCCAAAAACAGTGTGCTGCCGCTGCTGGCAGCTGCGCTGCTATGCAGCGGGCCGGTGCGGCTGCAAAATGTGCCGCGCCTGACCGATGTGGAGGACTGTCTTGCCCTGCTGCGGGGCGTGGGCTGCACAGCGGGCTGGCAGGGCACAGAACTGGTGGTGCAGGGACAGCCTATGCGCACCGACCTTGCACCGGAGGCCGCAGGCCGGATGCGGGCGTCCATCCTGTTCTGTGCGCCGCTGCTGGCGCGGCTGGGGCGGGTAAGCACCGTACTGCCCGGGGGCTGCCGTATTGGGGCAAGACCCATCGACCTGCATTTGCAGGGGCTGGCGCAGATGGGGGTGCGGCAGCTGCCCGCAGCGCCTGGACAGCTTACGTTGTACGCCCCGGCGGGGCTGCGGGGCGCGGAGATCTGTCTTGCCTTCCCCAGTGTGGGCGCTACCGAGACGCTGCTGCTGGCCGCCGCTACGGCGCAGGGACAGACCGTGTTGCATGGCGCTGCAAAAGAGCCGGAGATCGCGGATCTTGCCGCCTTTCTCAACGCCTGCGGCGGCTGCGTGGAGGGCGCGGGCACCGACACCATCCGGGTGCAGGGAAGGCGCTGCCTTGCGGGCTGCACCTTCATGCCGGTGGCAGACCGCATCATCGCCTCCACGCTGGCTTGCGCGGCGGCAACGGCGGGCGGCAGGGTAGAACTGGCGGGCTGCGCACCCGGGCTGTATGCGCCGCTGCTGGAAATTCTGGAACAAATGGGCTGCACCGTAGAGCGGGCACGCGATGCTGCCGCCATTTCGCGGTTCGGGGCACTGCGCGGCGCGGGAAACGTGCACACAGCACCCTACCCGGGCCTTGCCACGGACGCCGCCCCGCTGCTGGCGGCGGTGATGCTCTGCGCACAGGGGGAAAGCCGCCTGCAGGACAGGGTGTTTGAAAATCGTTTTGCCTGTGCCGAGGGTTTTGCGGCGCTGGGGGCAAACGTCCGGGTGGCAGAGCGCACCCTGTATGTGCAGCCGGGCGGGACGCTGCGCGGGGCAAAGCTGACTGCACCGGACCTGCGGGGCGGGGCGGCGCTGGCGCTTGCGGCGCTGGCTGCCCGGGGCAGCAGCCGCCTTGGCGGGGTGGAGTTTGTCCGGCGCGGATATGCAGACCTTGACCGGCTTTTGGCGGGGCTGGGCGCACAGATTTGGCAGGAAATACCCGCCCGGAGTGGGGTTGTGAAAAAAACACCCACGAAAAAGCAATTTTGTCTTGCAATCGGAGCAAAAAAATGATACGATACAGTTATATAAATATCGTATGATAATTTCTGTGCGGCATTTGCGCAGTTCCACATAAAAATCCGATGGAGGACAAAGTTATGGCATTGATGCTCGATGAAGAACTGGACGAAAACGTTACGACGATCAAGGTGATCGGTGTGGGCGGCGGCGGCGGCAACGCCGTGAACCGCATGGTGAGCGATGGCCTGCAGGGCGTGGAGTTCATCGCAATGAATACTGACCAGCAGGCACTGGCCAAGAACCATGCCTCGGTCAAGGTGCAGCTGGGTTCCAAGCTGACCAAGGGTCGCGGTGCGGGTGCAGACCCGGAGATCGGCCAGCGCGCCGCTGAAGAAAGCAAGGACGAGATCGCAAACGCCCTCAAGGGCTCCCAGATGGTCTTTATCACCGCCGGCATGGGCGGCGGTACCGGCACCGGTGCAGCACCCGTTGTGGCCGAGGTGGCACACGATCTGGGCATCCTGACCGTTGGCATCGTTACCAAGCCCTTCTCCTTTGAGGGCAAGCGCAAGATGGGGCTGGCCGAGCAGGGCATTGCCAACCTGCTGATGCACGTTGACAGCCTGATCGTCATCCCCAACGAGCGCCTGAAGATGATCAGTCAGGAAAAGATCACCCTGATGAATGCCTTCCAGGCTGCCGACAACGTGCTGCGTCAGGGCGTTGAGTCCATCTCTGCCCTGATCAACGTGCCCGCTTTCATCAACCTGGACTTTGCCGACGTGCGCTCCATCATGAAGGATGCCGGCTACGCCCACATGGGCGTGGGCAGCGCCAAGGGTGCCGGCAAGGCCGAGAACGCCGCCAAGGCTGCTATCTCCAGCCCGCTGCTGGAGACCAGCATCGCCGGTGCACACGGCGTTATCATCAACATCACTTCCAGCCCGGACATCGGTCTGGAGGATGTGGAGACCGCCGCAGGCCTCATCACCCAGAGCGCACATCCCGATGCAAACATCATCTGGGGTACTGCCTTTGATGAGAACCTGTCCGACGAGATGCGCGTGACCGTTGTGGCCACCGGCTTCGACAACAAGAGCGCCAGTGATCTGCGCAACAGCATCAACAACGCCATGGGCGGTGCACAGTCTGTGCCGTCTGCGGTGTTCAGCAGCGATACCGGCGCAAGCGCAGCCCCGGCATCCAATGCCGCCCCGGCTGCTGCTCCGGCTGAAAAGAAGGCCGTGGAAGAGGAAAGCAGCGACAATCGTTACTACGACGAGCTGCTGGCCATCCTGAACAAGCGGAAGTAATTACAGGCTACAATGGGGCTGGCAGCTGCGCCCATGCGGTCAGCGAAAGCCCCGTGCAAGGTGTGCATGGGAGGGCATCATGGTGCAGACAGAGCGGGAGACCGGTGCCCTGCGCGGACAATTTGCCCGGCAGGTCGCTGTACAGGCATCTGCCGCAGCACAGGCGGAAAGCGCCCGGGCACAGGCAGAGCAGTTGAGCCGCAAGCTGGCTGCGGCACGCGCCGAGGTGCGCCGGTATCAGACCCGGATGTTCGCCTTTGAGCGCACCCTGCTTGCCCTCAAGCACGATAATGCAGAGCTGGAAGCCGCCTGTGAGCAGGCGTGGGAGCAGCTGGAACAGGCCAATGCCCGGGCAGAAAAGGCCGAAGCCGCCTGCCGCAGAGCCGAGGCTGCTCTTGCCGCCATGCAGCAGACCGCCCCGGAAACACCTGCGCAGCCGGACACCGCCCCCGAGGCTGTGCCGCAGTGCGAGGCTGCACCGGAACAGCCTGCACCGGAAACGGAAGAATGCCTCTGCGCCCCGGAACAGGCACTGCCCCCGGAGCCTGCACAGCCTGCATGGCAGCCGGAGACCCGGCTGGAACAGATGGCTGCGGAGCTGATTGGATGGTTTGATGCCATGATGCCCCAAGAATGAATCTTAAAAGGACTGTTGCGTTTTTTTGCGCAGCAGTCCTTTTTCTTTCAGAGTGGAACGATTTAAAATGCGCTCCGCTTTGCTTTGCGCATCGTCAGCGGAAATAAGGTTTATATTTCGCGGTTGCCGCGCTCTGCGGAGCGCGGCAACCGCATTTTCACAGGAAGGGCTGTAACGACAAACGGCTTGCTTTCGAACAACGTTTGCAAAGGGTACTGTAAAAATTGGATTGCATTTATACAACCGGGAATGAAAACGTTTGCAGAAAATACCGGAAAATGGCAGAAAATGCTGCGCTCAGTCTTGCATTTTGCTGTAAAATCCAGTAAAGTATAAATGAATGCAATAAAGCGGATGCCAGGGAAAACCTATTACATCCAGTCAGTGCGGACGGTGTGCCCGGAACAAAGCCGGGGCAGAAGGATGCGCCGCAAAAGGAGAAACATGGCCATGAACGAGAAACCGAAGATCCTGATCGCGGATGATTCCGAGATCAACCGTGCCCTGCTCAAGGAGATACTGGGCGATGGCTATGACTATCTGGAGGCGGAGGATGGCGCAGCGGCAGTGGAACTGATGCGGCAGCGCACGGATATCTCCCTGCTGCTGCTGGACCTGATGATGCCGGGCATGGATGGCTTTGACGTGCTGCGGGTGATGAAGTATCATGCATGGCTGGACGAGATCCCGGTCATCGTCATCTCGGCGGCAGAGGATACCGCCAACATTGAGCGTGCCTATGATCTGGGTGTGGCAGACTATATCCGCCGCCCCTTCGAGCGGATCATGATCCTGCGCCGGGTGAAGAATATCCTCATGCTGTACGCCAAGCAAAAGCGGCTCACCCGCCTTGTTACCGATCAGGTGTACGAAAAAGAGCATAACAGCGTGCTGATGATCAGCATTCTGAGCCATGTGGTGGAGTTCCGCAACAGTGAAAGCGGGCTTCATGTCCTGCACATCCGCACCCTGACCGACCTGCTTTTGCATCAGCTGGTGCAAAAGACCGACCGTTATCAGCTGGACGAAAGCGATATCGCCCGCATCAGCACCGCTTCGGCGCTGCATGATATCGGCAAGATCGTCATCCCGGAGGAAATCCTGAACAAGCCCGGCCGCCTGACTGCCGAGGAGTTTGCCATTATCAAGAACCATACCGTGGCGGGTGCGCAGATGCTGCAGGATCTGGGACGGGCTATTGCCCGGGATGAGCCGCTGTTGCAGGTGGCGCACGCCATCTGCCGCTGGCACCACGAGCGCTGGGACGGCAATGGCTACCCTGACCGGCTGAAAGAAGATGAGATCCCCATTGCGGCGCAGGTGGTGGCACTGGCAGACGTATACGACGCTTTGACCAGCGAGCGCTGCTATAAGCACGCCTACGACCACGACACCGCGCTGCGCATGATCCTGAACGGCGAGTGCGGCGCGTTCAACCCGCTGCTGCTGGACTGCCTGCGAGAGTCCTCGGAGCAGCTGCGCACCGAGCTGACCCGCTCGGAGTGGGACCGGGGCTTCCGGCAGGAGACCCACCGCCTTTCCGAGGAGATTTTGCACCGGGAGGCGCTGCCCCGGGAGAACCACTCCCAGCTGCTGCTGGAGCAGGAAAAGGAGCGCACGGATTTCTACGCCGCCCAGTGCGGTGGCATCCGGTTCGACTACGACCTGCTGGCTGGCAACGTGACCGTGTATGACTACCATGCCGAGCCTTTGCAGCAAAAAACGGTGACCGATTTTGCACAGGGCAAGGGGCTCAGCTTTTTGAACGAACAGGATCGGCGCAAGCTTTCCAAGGCCATCAGCCGCGCCACGCCGGAAGCGCCGGACGTGGTGCTGCCGGTAATGGTGCAGCGAGATGGGAAGCCGCACCTGCACCGGATGGCGCTGCATACCATCTGGAGCGGTGCCGGGGTGCGCCGCTGCGTGAACGTGCTGGGGCAGCTGACCGATGAACAGCACCGCGTGGAGCATCAGGCAGAGCTGCTGACCGCCATCGACCCGGAGGAAGATCCCGCCCGGTTCCTACGGCGGCTGCAGGGCATCTTTGATGTGGTGCGTCTGGTAGACCCGGAGCACCGCAAGGTGCTTGCGCTGGACAGTGACGGCATCCTGACCGAAAAGCCCGGCAACTGCCACATGGTATGGAACAAGGATACCCGGTGCGAAAACTGCATCTCCGCCAAAGCCTACGCCCGCAAGACCATCCTGAATAAGATCGAGTTCAAGGACGAGGAAGCCTATTTTGTCATTTCCAAGTATATCGAGGTAGGCGGCAGGGGTTGTATGCTGGAAATGGTCACCCGGCTGACGGATGGCCGCTGGCTGGATATGGGCGGCCACCGGCTGCTGCTGGACCGCTGCAACGGCATGGAGCGCAGCGCCTTCGTAGACCCCCTGACCGGAGCCTACACCCGCCGCTATTTTGATAAGTTCCTTGCCGGGGGCGAGATGCACGGCGGTGTGGCGATGATCGATGTGAACCAGTTCAAGTCGGTCAACGACAGCTTTGGACATCTGGTGGGAGACGAAGCATTGCAGACCGTGGCCGCAGCCATGCAGAGCTGTCTGCGTCAGACTGATATCCTGATCCGCTATGGCGGCGATGAATTTCTGCTGCTGATGCCCCAGAACTGCCCTGACGGCGTAGAAAGCGTCATCCGACGAGTGCAGAGCGCTGTGCAGGCAGCGCGGGTGCCCAGCCACCCGGAGCTCCGGCTTTCGGTAAGCATTGGCGGCGTGTGCAATGTGCAGCCCTTGACCGAGGCCATCCGGCAGGCCGATGCCCGGATGTATTGCAATAAAGAAAACGGTGAGCCGGTGTTATAACCGCAGCTGACAACAAAAAAAGAGACAGGCGACCTTCCCGGGAAGCCTGTCTCCTCTTTTTTTCAAAGAAATCTTTTATTTCCGCTGCCGGGCGGCGATCTGTGCGGCAGTGGGCGGGATATCGCCCTGCGCGGCCTTTTCCAGCTGGCTCAGGCGGCGGTCCAGATCGGTGAGCCGCTGCGAGACGATGTCCGGCAGATCCTGCTGGTCCAGATCGTCGGCGGGGTTCACCGCCTTGTTGTTGATGCGCACTACCTCGGCGGGTACGCCCACGGCGGTGCAGTTGGCGGGCAGGTTGCGCAGCACCACGCTGCCTGCGCCGATGCGGGCGTTATCTCCGATAAACACCGGACCCAGCACCTTGGTGCCTGCGCCGATAAGCACGTTGTTGCCCAAGGTGGGGTGGCGTTTGCCGGTATCCTTGCCGGTACCGCCCAGCGTTACTCCGTGGTAGATGGTGCAGTTATCCCCGATCTCGCAGGTCTCGCCGAACACGATGCCCATGCCGTGGTCGATAAACAGACACTTGCCGATGGTGGCACCCGGGTGGATCTCGATGCCGGTGCGGTGGCGGCCATGCTGGCTGACCCATCGTGCCAGAAAAAAGTGCTTGTGCTGGTACAGCCAGTGCGCAATGCGGTGATACACCAGAATGTGGAATCCTGGGTACAGCAGCATTACCTCCAGCACGCTGCGTGCGGCGGGGTCCTTGCGCTGGATGTTCCGCGCGTCCTCAAGTAAACCCATGCGGAAAACCTCTCTTTCCCATAAACACCCGCCCACGCGGCGGGGCTCTCCCTTTTACCGTATTATAATAGCACAGCAGGAGACGAAAGTACAGTGCTGTACTAGGGATTGTGGAACAAAATGGCAGTTATTTTGCCGCGTGACTCGGGTTTTGGGTAGAGTATCCAAAATTCGGCGAGAGATGCCAGAAACCTTTTAACACCTGTTTTTGCGTACAGCCATTGACATATTTTGCGGTTCTATGATAAAATAATACGAATGAAAACGCAACCATCAAGAAAAGGAGAAACACCATGCTGTGCAGCGCCCAGAACCCGAAACTGAACAAGCAGTTCGCGTCCGGTTTTGCCGTGGCTTCGTTGTTTCCTTTTTTGCGCAATGAGCTTTTCCCTTTGCGGGGAAAAGTTTTTTTTTGTCCGTTTTCGGGCACCTGACACACAAAAATATCATTACAGGAGGGAACCGCGATGCTGCTGACAAACGCTGTGAACACCGAGGGACGGCCGCTGGAGATCTATGTAAAGGATGGCAAAATCGCTGCCGTAGGGCAGGATCTTTCCGCCCTTGCCGCCGAGAACGAGACGGTGGTGGATGCCGGTGGGCTGACTGTGCTGCCCGCATTTGTGGATCTGCACTGCCATTGGCGCACCCCGGGCTTTGAGTACAAGGAGGACATCGAGACCGGCAGCCGCGCCGCTGCCGCCGGTGGTTACACCTTTGTGAACCTGATGCCCAACACCAAACCCGTCTGCTCCTCTGCCGCACAGGCCATGATGGTGGAGCAGAAGGCTGCCGAGGTGGGGCTGTGCGATGCAAACCAGACCGTCTCCATCACCGAGAACTTTGACGGCGTGAGCATCGACCACCTCAAGACCCTGCCCGCCAGCGTGAAGTTCATCACCGAGGATGGCCACGGCGTGCAGGATAACGCCACCATGGCACGGGCTTTTGCCATCTGCACCCAGAAGGACATCACGGTCATGAGCCACGCCGAGGATATGGAGATCAGTCCGTGGGATTACCGTCTGGCCGAGGATATCGAGACGGTGCGCAACTGCTGGCTGAGCGAGTACTACCAGACCCGGCTGCATATGTGCCATGTGTCCACCCGGGGCGCGCTGGATGCCATCCGCATGGCAAAGCTGCGGGGTGCACCCGTCACCTGTGAGGTGACCCCCCACCACTTGTGGTTCACCAACGACACCTGCGACTACCGGGTCAACCCGCCCATCCGCACCGCCGACGACGTGGAGGCGCTGGTGGAGGGCATCCGTACCGGCATCGTGGACGCCATTGCCACCGACCATGCACCTCACTCTGAGGAAGATAAGCTGAAGGGCATGGCCGGTATGGTGGGCAGCGAGACCGCCTTCGGCGTGTGCTACACCAAGCTCTGCAAGCAGGAGGGTCTGCCGCTGGAGCTGCTGGTGCACCTGATGAGCACCCGCCCCGCCGAGATCCTGGGCCTTGCCAAGGGTCAGCTGGAGCCGGGCTTCGATGCCGACTTTGTGCTGGTGGATCTGGACACCCCCTACATGGTGGAAAAGGAAAAGCTGCACTCCAAGAGCCACAACACCCCCTTTGACGGCGCACAGCTTTACGGCAAGGTGTTTGCTACCATCAAGGCCGGTAAGATCACCTATCAGGCCGAGGAGTAAAACCCATAGCTACAATTTATTTTCTATAAATACGACTTATACAGGAGGACACCCAAATGACGAACATGGACAAACTGTACGAAGCTGTGGAAGCCCGCGGCCCGGTGTGCGTGGGTCTGGACACCGATTTCAGCTACCTGCCTGCCGATTTTGTGGACAGCACCCTGACCAAGGGCGAGAACATCGTGCGCTTCAACAAAAAGCTCATTGATGCCACCAAGGCTGTGGCCGGCTGCTACAAGGTACAGATCGCTTATTATGAGTCTCTGGGTCTGGAGGGCATGAAGGCCTACGCCGACACCCTGAAGGCTGTGCGCGAGGCCGGTGTGCCGGTGATCGCGGACATCAAGCGCGGTGACATTGCCAAGACCGCCGAGATGTACGCCATGGGTCACTTCACCGGCGATTTTGAGAGCGATTTCGTTACGCTGGCACCCTACATGGGTCTGGACTCCATCAGCCCCTACCTGCCCTACGCCGAAAAGCAGGGCAAGGGTATGTTCGTGCTCTGCCGCACCTCCAACGGCGGCGCCAAGGACTTTGAGTACGAGAAGTTGGCCGACGGCCGCCATGTCTACGATCTGGTGGGCGACAAGCTGAACGCGCTGGGCAAGGACTACATGGGCGAGCATGGCTACTCCTCCATCGGTCTGGTCATCGGCGGCACCCACATCGAGGAAGCCACCGAGATCCGCGCAAAGTATCAGGACAGCTTCTTCCTGATCCCCGGCTACGGCGCACAAGGCGGCAAGGCCGAGGATATTGCCCAGTATCTCACCAAGGGCAACGGCGGCGTGGTCAACTCCAGCCGCGGCATCCTGCTGGCTTACAAAAAGCAGCCGGGCGTTGCCTTTGACGAGGCCGCTTACAATGAGTGTGTGAACATGAAGGAGGCCATTGCTCATGCGTGCAGCCTGCTGTGAAGCCACCGTCCTGCGCAATGAGGTCATTGCCCCGGACATCCGCCTGCTGACCGTGGTGTGGCCGGACCGTGACCACGCCCCCCACGCAGGCCAGTTCTTCACCCTGCGCTCCTGGGGCGCAGACGAAGCCCCCTTCCTGTCCCGTCCCATCAGCGTGCACCGCTGGAACCCGGACAGCAGCACCATCGAGTTTTTGTATCAGGTGGTGGGCGAGGGCACCGAAAAGCTGGCGCAGCTCAAGCAGCGGGATACCTTCCAGCTCACCGGCCCCATGGGCAACGGCTTTGATGTGCCGGACATTGTGAGCAAGTACAAAAAGATCGCTGTGGTGGGCGGCGGCATCGGCACTGCGCCCATGTTCCAGCTTACCCGCGAGCTGGCCGCTGCCGGGGTAAAGCCGGATGTGTTCTTCGGTTTCCGCGACACCCCCTACTGCATGGAGGAGTACCGCAGCATCGCAAACCTCGTAAAAGTATCCACTGACACCGGTGCGGTGGGCTTCCACGGCTTTGTCACCCAGCTGTACGACCCCGCCGATTACGACGTGGTGCTGGTGTGCGGCCCCACCGTGATGATGAAGAACGCCGCCCGCCTGTGTGCGGAAAAAGGCACCCCCTGCTTTGTGAGTATGGAAAAGAAGATGGCCTGCGGCATTGGTGCCTGCCTTGGCTGCACCTGCGAGACCAAGGGCGGCGAGGGCAAGAGCGTGTGCAAGAACGGCCCTGTATTTGACGCAACGGAGGTGTTCTTCTGATGGCAGACCTGAAAACCAACCTGCTGGGCTTTGCGATGAACAGCCCGGTCATCGGCGCATCCGGCACCGTGGGCTACGGTGTGGAGTACGAGGAACTGGCCGATTTTGCTAAAATCGGCGGCATCTCCGGCAAGGGACTTACCCTGCACGGCCAGTACGGCAACAAGGGCGAGCGCCTGTGGGAGACCCCCTCCGGCCTGATCAACAGCATCGGCCTGCAGAACCCCGGCGTGCAGCACTTTATTGACGTGGAGCTGCCCGAGATGCTGGAGCTGAAACAGAAATACGGCACGGTGGCCATTGCAAACCTTGGCGGCCACAGCGAGGAAGAGTATGTGGAAGGCGCAGCGATGCTGAGCGAGAGCGCAGTGGACATCGTGGAGCTGAACATCTCCTGCCCCAACGTCAAGGTGGGCGGCATGGCCTACGGCGTGAAAGCCGAAGCTGCCGGTGAGGTGGTGCGCATGGTGCGCGCTGCCTGCAAAAAGCCCCTGATGGTCAAGCTGAGCCCGCAGGCCGAGAACATCCCCGAGATGTGCAAGGCTGTCGAAGCCGCCGGTGCGGACGCCATCAGCCTGACCAACACCTTCCAGGCCTGCGCCATTGATCTGGAAAAGCGCCGCCCGGTGTTCAACAACATCTTTGCCGGTCTGTCCGGCCCGGCGGTGCGCCCCATTGCCCTGCGCATGGTATGGCAGGCCGTGGGTGCCGTGAACATCCCGGTGGTGGGTCTGGGCGGCATTGCCACCGGCCGTGATGCACTGGAGTTCATCATGGCAGGTGCCACCGCAGTGCAGGTGGGTGCCGCAAACTTTGCAAACCCCCGCGCGATGGAGACCATTGCCGACGAGATGGCAGCATGGATGGACAAGAACGGCGTGAAAACGCTGGACGAGATCCGCGGCTGCGCCCGTCATGCAGAATAAAAACTGATATATCCATAAAATGTCTACAATTATGCGCATAAAATAAAACTTGGCGCATAAATTTGCAAATAGTGTAAAAGCGTGGTACAATACCACCCAAAGGAATATACACCACTGAAAAGAGAGGGAGAAGTACAATGAGTGAAGCACTTGAAATTCTGAAGAGCTGTGACGCATTTCTGGAGGGTCACTTCCTGCTGTCCTCCGGCCGGCACTCCGGCGCATACTGCCAGATGGCTTATCTGCAGCAGTACCCGGACCGCTGCGCCGAGGTGATGAAGGCTGTGGCTGATAAGGTCAAGGAGATGGATGTGGACGTCATCGTCGGCCCTGCCATGGGCGGCATCGTGTACGCCTACGAGCTGGCCCGCCAGACCGGCAAGCGCGCTATCTTTACCGAGCGCGTGGATAACGTGATGTGCCTGAAGCGCTTTGCCATCCATCCGGGTGAAAAGTGCATCATCGCCGAGGACGTGGTGACCACCGGCATCTCCTCTCTGGAGACCAAGCGCGTCATCGAAGAGGCCGGCGGCATCTGCCTTGGCATCACCTGTGTGGTGGACCGCACCAAGCCCGAGGCTCCGTCTCCCATCCCCATTCTGGCCAGCGCCCTGAAGCTGGACCTGCCCAACTATACCCCGGAGGAGTGCCCCATCTGCAAGGAGGGCAAGCTGCCGCTGGTGCATCTGGGCAGCCGCAAGATGAAGCAGGAAGCAAAGCAGACCCTGTAAACTGAAAGCTTTTGTTGAAACGAGGAAAACTATGAACGCATATCTTCTTTTGGCAAACGGCATGGTCTTTGCCGGACAGTCCGTGGGCGCGCAGGGCGTGACCGTGGGCGAGGTGGTGTTCTCCACCGGCATGGTGGGCTTTCAGGAGACCCTGACCGACCCCAGCTACTACGGCCAGATCATCACCCAGACCTATCCCCTCATCGGCAACTACGGCATGAACCACGATGACATGGAGTCCGACCGCATTTGGGCAAAGGGCTACATCGTGCGCGAGGCCTGCACCACCCCCTCCAACTGGCGCTGTGAGGAGACGCTGGACAGCTTTTTGAAAAAGAACAATACCATCGGCATCGAGGGCATCGACACCCGCCACCTGACCCGCATCATCCGGGAGAGCGGCGTGATGAACGGCGCCATCCTGACCACCTTTGACCCCGCTGACCCGGCCAACAAGGCCGAGACCGAGGCACTGCTGGCCGAGATCCGTGCCTACGCCGTGACCGATGCTGTAAAGAACGTGACCTGCGCCGCACCCGAGGTGTTCAACCCGGAAGGCGAGACCCATATCGTGCTGATGCACTACGGCTGCAAGCGCAACATTGTGCGCTGCCTTGTTAAGCGCGGCTGCAAAGTGACCGTGATGCCCGCCTTTGCAACGGCGGAGCAGATCAAGGCCCTTGCCCCGGACGGCATCATGCTGTCCAACGGCCCCGGCGACCCCGCCGAGCCGGTGGAGGTCATCGAAAACCTCAAGCACATCTTTGAGCTGAACATCCCCACCTTCGGCATCTGTCTGGGTCACCAGCTGTCCGCACTGGCAGCCGGTGCCAAGACCATGAAGCTGAAGTACGGCCACCGCGGTGCCAACCAGCCTGTGACCGACTTTGAGTCCGGCCGCACCTTTATCACCAGCCAGAACCACGGCTACGCGGTCGTGGGCGAGGAGCTGCCAGCCGAGATGGGCGAGGTGGCACAGGTGAACGCCAACGATGGCACCTGCGAGGGCATCAAGTACAAAAAGTGGAACTGCTTTACCGTGCAGTTCCACCCGGAAGCAAACGGCGGCCCCAAGGACACCGAATTCCTGTTCGACCGCTTCCTGAACAACGTCAAAGCAGCAAAGGAGGCACGCTGAAATGCCGAAGGACCCCAGAATCAAAAAAGTGCTGGTCATTGGCTCCGGCCCTATCATCATTGGTCAGGCTGCGGAGTTTGACTACTCCGGCACGCAGGCCTGCCGCGCCCTGAAAGCAGAGGGCATCGAGACTGTTCTGCTGAACTCCAACCCCGCTACCATCATGACCGACCCGGACGTGGCCGACCATGTGTATATCGAGCCCATGACGCTGGAAGTCGTGGAGCGCATTCTGGACATCGAAAAGCCGGACTCCGTGCTGCCCAACCTCGGCGGTCAGATGGGTCTGAACCTGTCCATGGAGCTGGCACGCTCCGGCTATCTGGACCGCACCGGCATCCGTCTGCTGGCCTGCAAGCCCGAGACCATCGACCGTGCCGAGGACCGCGAGCTGTTCAAGGAGACCATGGAGAAGCTGCACCAGCCCATCATCCCCTCTGAGGTGGTGGAGACGCTGCAGGATGCACTGGACTGCGCCGACCGCATCGGCTACCCTGTCATCGTGCGCCCGGCCTTTACCATGGGCGGCACCGGCGGTGGCATCTGCGAGACCCGCGAAAAGCTGATCGAGATCGGCACCAACGGCCTGCGCCTTTCTCCCATCCATCAGATCTTGGTGGAAAAGTGCATCGCCGGCTGGAAAGAGATCGAGTACGAGGTGATGCGCGACCACAAGGGCAACGTGATCACCGTGTGTAACATGGAGAACCTCGACCCCGTGGGCATCCACACCGGCGACTCGGTGGTCGTGGCTCCCTCCCAGACCCTGACCGACCACGAGTACCAGATGCTGCGTACCGCCGCACTGGATATCATCACCGAGCTAGGCATCGAGGGCGGCTGCAACTGCCAGTTCGCCCTGAAGCCGGACAGCTTCGACTACGCGGTCATCGAGGTCAACCCCCGTGTGTCCCGCTCCTCCGCGCTGGCTTCCAAGGCTACCGGCTACCCCATTGCCAAGGTAGCGACCAAGATCGCCATCGGCTACACGCTGGACGAGATCACCAACGATGTCACCGGCAAGACCTGCGCCTGCTTCGAGCCTGCGCTGGACTACATCGTGGTCAAGTACCCGAAGTGGCCCTTTGATAAGTTCGTCTACGCCGACAAGTCTCTGGGCACCCAGATGATGGCTACCGGCGAGGTGATGAGCATCGGCAACAGCTTCGAAGCCGCCATGATGAAGGCAGTTTCCTCCATTGAGCTGGGTATGGACACCCTGACTCACAAGCCCTTTGAGGAACTGACCGACGAAGAAGTAGTGGAGCATATGCACGTTCAGGACGCCGAGCGCGTGTTCTGCGTGTACGAGGCGCTGAAGCGCGGCATCGACCACAAGGTCATCTACGATATCACCAAAATCGACTGGTGGTTCTTGGACAAGATGCAGCATCTGGCAGATCTGGAAAAGGGTCTGGCACAGTGCAACGGTGTGCTGTCTCTGGAGCAGTACAAGACTGCCAAGAAGTACGGCTTCCAGGATAAGACCATCCGCCGTCTGGCACAGGTGGACACCCTGCCCGTGGAGAACTACCGCGCCGGCTTCAAGATGGTGGATACCTGCGCTGCCGAGTTCTCTGCCAACACCCCCTACTTCTACTCCACCTACGACGGCGACAACGAGGCTGCAAGCTTCATCGCCGAGAAGGAAGCCGAGACCGCTGCCAAGGGCGAGCCTAAAAAGAAGAAGGTTCTGGTCTTTGGTTCCGGCCCCATCCGCATCGGTCAGGGCATCGAGTTCGACTACTGCTCTGTGCACTGCGTGTGGACTCTGAAAAAGAACGGCTGCGAGGCCATTCTGGTCAACAACAACCCCGAGACCGTCTCTACCGACTTTGATACCGGCGACCGCCTGTATTTCGACCCGCTGAACCCGGAGAGCGTGGACAACATCATTGCCACCGAAAAGCCGGATGCCTGCGTGGTGCAGTTCGGCGGACAGACCGCCATCAAGCTGGCCAAGCACATGGACGAGATCGGTCTGCCCATTCTGGGCACCCCGGCGGACGCCATCGACGAGGCCGAGGACCGCGAGCGCTTTGACGAGCTGCTGGAGCGCTGCAACATCCCCCGCGCCCCGGGCCGTACCGTGTTCAATCTGGACGAGGCTCTGGCCGCTGCCGAGGAGATCGGTCTGCCGGTGCTGATGCGCCCCTCCTATGTGCTGGGCGGTCAGAACATGATCGTGGCCTACAACAAGGCAGATATCATCGAGTACATGGGCGTTATCACCGAGCACGTCGACATGGATCACCCGGTGCTGCTGGATAAGTACATCATGGGTACCGAGTGCGAGGTGGACGCCATCTGCGATGGCGAAAACTTCCTGATCCCCGGCATCATGGAGCAGGTAGAGCGTACCGGCGTGCACTCCGGCGACTCCATCTGTGTCTACCCGGCACAGCACCTGACGCAGGACGAGATCGACACCATGGTGGACTATACCGGCCGCTTTGCCCGCGAGCTGCACGTCACCGGTCTGGTCAATGTGCAGTACGCCGTCTCCCATGGCCGTGTGTACGTCATCGAGGTGAACCCCCGCTCCTCCCGTACCGTGCCTTACATCTCCAAGGTCACCGGCGTGCCCATGGTGGATATGGCCGTGCGCTGCTGCTTGGGCGAGAAGCTGACGGATATGGGCTACGGCACCGGTCTGCACCCCAACGCCCCCTATGTGGCGGTAAAGGTGCCCGTGTTCAGCTTTGAAAAGCTGCACGCCGTGGATACCCAGTTCGGCCCCGAGATGAAGTCCACCGGCGAGGTGCTGGGTATTGCGCCCAACTACCACGATGCCCTGCTCAAGGGTCTGATCGGTGCAGGCTATACCTTCAAGACTCCCGGCCCGGGCAGCTGCTGCATCTTCACCGTGAAGGACAGCGACAAGCCTGAGTTCGTGGATATTGCATGGAAGCTGAAGGATATGGGCTATAAGCTCTACGGTACCTCCGGCACCTGTGCATGGCTCAACAAGCACATGGTCCCCTGCAACGAGGTGCGCAACATCTCCGGCGAGGCACCCAACATCGTGGACCTGCTGCAGAGCGGTCTGGTGGACTATGTGTTCTCCACCAGCGCCAAGGGCCGTGACCCCCGGCGCGATTCCGTCCGTCTGCGCCGCAAGGCCGTGGAGCTGAGCATCCCCTGCATCACCGCAGTGGATACTGCCGCTTCTCTGGTGGACTGCCTGCGCAGCGAGCACAGCCTGGCAAACATCCCGCTGGTGGATATCGCCACTCTGTACCGCGGCAAATAAGCCCTGAGACCCGCATAAAATAGTTCTGTACAGCGCCTGCCGAAACGGTGGGCGCTGTATTTGTGCGGGGTGCACGGAACTGAATACGGTTCGTGTGCAATAAACTGCATTTCGTGCGCAATCCATCGAAAACAGTGCGATAAATATGTTATACTCAACAACGCAAAATTTGCCAAAAGACGTTACTTTTGGACATTCCAGGAGGATATCGATACATGACCCGTTCCCAGATGATCGAAACCGTGGCACGCAAGACCGGCTTTACCGAAGCTCAGGTCGAGACCACGATGGATGCAATGTTTGACCAGATCGCGGACTGCCTGCGCGCTGACGAAAAGGTGACCATCGCCGGCTTTGGCCGCTTTGAGATGCGTCCCCGCAAGCCGAAGGCTTACACCAACCCCAAGACCAAGGTCTCCAGCCAGCTGGAGTCCACCTCCATCCCCGGCTTCAAGGCCAGCGGCCGCTTCAAGCAGAAGCTGGAAGCCGGCAAGAAGAGCGTGGAAGAGACCGCCTGATCCCTGCATAATGAGAACCGTACCCGTGACCCCGGGTGCGGTTCTTTTTGTTTCTCTGCTGACAAGCGCGGCATTTCATGCTATACTTGTTGCAACGAGAAAAAACGCCACAAAGAACGGAGTTGTCCAAATGCTTTACAGCGAGTTGCAGTGCAGCGAAGCCATCCACAAGGCTGTGGAACGCATGGGCTTTGCCGAAATGACCGAGATTCAGGAAAAGACCATCCCCCTCATGCTGGCCGGGCATGATGTCATTGCCAAAGCACCCACCGGCACCGGTAAGACCTGTGCCTTCGGCATCCCGGTGGTGGAGCATATCCAGCCGGAAAATAAATATCCGCAGGCCGTTATTATGGCACCCACTCGGGAACTTGCCCAGCAGATCGCCGAGGAGCTGACCAACCTCACCTACTTTATGCCCGAGGTGCAGGTGGCCTGCGTGTATGGCGGCGCCAATATGGAGAAGCAGGCAAAGCGTCTGGCCGAGGGTTGCCAGATCGTAGTAGCCACCCCGGGACGGCTGATGGATCACTATAAACACCACAGCATTGATATCTCCCATGTGACCCAGATCGTGCTGGACGAGGCCGACGAGATGCTGAACATGGGCTTTTATAAGGATGTGCGCCACATCATCGAGATGATGAAGGCACGCAAGGCGCTGTCCATGTTCTCTGCCACCATCAGCCGTGAGGTGATGGATATCGGCTGGCTGTACCAGCACAACGCCGAGGAGATCACCGTGCAGCCCCGGGAGGAAAGCCAGCCCAAGATCACCCAGTATATGCTGGAGACCTCCGGCCGCAACAAGCTGTCGGATCTGGCACAGATCATCATCGGCGAGGGCTACAAGCGGGTGATGGTGTTCTGCGATACCAAGTTCAACACCGCCACACTGGCAAACCAACTGGCACGGCTGGGCTTCTCGGTGGACTGCCTGCACGGCGACCTCTCCCAGAAGGAGCGCAACCAGATCATGCAGGCCTTCCGGGACGGCAAGCTGGCCATTCTGGTGGCTACGGACGTTGCCGCCCGCGGCATTGACGTCTCGGACGTGGATGCCGTTATCAACTACGATGTGCCCAGCGAGAACGAGCACTACACCCACCGCATCGGCCGCACCGGCCGCGCCAAAAAGGAGGGCGTAAGCTACCTGTTCTATGTGCCGGAGGAAAAGAAGCGTGTGCAGGAGTTGCTGCGCCTGACCCGCAACACCGACCTGTGCACCCCGGTACACTTCGACTTCAACCACGAGCACATCGTGGTGGAGAAAAAGCAGGACAGCGCAGACCGTTTCCAGATCAAGTGCTATTTTTAAAGGAAGGAGCTGCTGTACGATCTTGTGCGGCGGCTCTTTTTGCAAAAAGGCTTGACCTTCCCCTTTGTGGAAGGTGTAGAATACTCCCGTAAGGAGGGGGTCGTGACCCATGAAGATCAACGAAGTGGAAGCCGCCGTCGGCGTGACCAAAAAGAACATCCGCTTTTACGAGGAAGAGGGGCTTATCAGCCCCAGCCGGGAGCCGGGCAACGGCTACCGCAGCTACTCGCAGGCGGATGTGGAGCGCCTGCGCCGCATCAAGCTGCTGCGTAAGCTGGACGTGCCGCTGGCAGAGATCCGGGAGATGCTGGAAGGGCAGCGCACGCTGGCCGAGGGCATGAGCCAGCAGCTGGAACGTCTGCGCAGCCGCCGCGCTGATCTGGAGGAAGCAATCGGCTTCTGCACGCTGCTCCAACAGGAGAACGGCCCTCTGGAACAACTGGATGTGGAACAGACGCTGGCGCGCCTGACCGCACGGGAAGAACAGGGAGTGACCTTTGTGAACATTGAACGTACCGACCAAAAGACCCGCCGCATTCGGGGCGCCTGCATTGGTGCTGCCCTTTTTGTGGCTATGATGGCCTTTATAATGGCCACCATGGGCTGGGCAGTTTACACCGACCCGCAGGATGCCCCGCCGCTGCCGCTGCTGGTGGTGATGTTCGGCATCCCGGCGGGCTGCATCGTGGGCACCCTGAAGGTGCTGCTGGATCGGATCGAAGAGATCGGAAAGGGAGAAGAAGATGCTTATCGTAACTATTAACGAGATCCCGGGCAAAAAGCTGGAGGCACTGGGCGTGGTGCGGGGCAGCACGGTGCAAAGCCGCAACCTTGGCCACGACATGATGGCCGGCTTCCGCACCCTTGTGGGCGGCGAGGTGACCGACTACGCCGATATGCTCACCGAAGCGCGGCAGATTGCCACCGGACGCATGGTCAAGGACGCCGAAGGCCTTGGCGCAGATGCCATTGTGGGGATGCGATACGCCTCTGCCAGCGTCATGCAGGGCGCGGCAGAGGTCATTGCTTATGGAACGGCGGTGAAGTTTGTATGACAGTAAAAGAAAAACAGGGCTTTGGCCTGTACTTCCTGCTCGCCTTTGGCATGGCGTGGCTGTGTCAGGTGGGCGGCTGCATGGCACTTTTGCAGCAGAATAACGCCGTGCTGTATCAGCTGGCGCTCATCGCCACCATGTTCTGTCCGCTGCTGGCGGTTCTGCTGGTGCAAAAGGCCTTTCTGCGCCAGCCCACCGGCATCGGCTGGAAGGTGCAGGGCAAGCGGCGGTTCTGGCTGGCGGCATGGTTCGGCCCAGCGATGCTCACCCTGCTGGGTGCAGTGCTGTATTTTGCGGTGTTCCCTTCCCGGCTGGACTTTTCCGGCAGCTGGCTGGTAGCCGCCTACGGCGGCGAGATGGACGCCCAGACTCTGCGCAGTCAGCTGGGGGTCTCTACCCTCAGCTATCTGCTGCAGAATGGACTGTTTGCGGTGCTTCTTGCCCCGGCCATCAATATGTTCCCCGCACTGGGCGAGGAAGTCGGCTGGCGCGGCTACATGATGCCCCGCCTGAAGGAGCAGTTCGGCCTGCTGAATGGCCGCCTGCTGGGCGGCGTTGTGTGGGGCATCTGGCATTGGCCGCTGATGCTGCTGGTGGGCTACGAATACGGCACCAATTACTTGGGCGCACCCCTGCTGGGTCTGGTGGTGTGGTGCGTGGTCTGCTTTGCCCTGAACACCCTGTTGGATGTTCTCTATGAAAAAACGGAGAGCATCTGGGTGCCTGCCATTGCGCATGGAGCGTTCAACGCCATTGCGGCGCTGCCGCAGGTGCTGGTCACCCCGGCGGATGCTTATTATAATGTACTGGGTCCCATGCCCATTGGCCTGATCGCCGCGCTGCCGATGTTGGCAGCAGCGGTCTGGCTGACCCTGCGGGAGATGAAGCAGGAAGAAAAGAACTGAATCCCAAGGCAACAGCCGCTGCACTTTTTGTGCGGCGGCTGTTTTTGCGCAGAAATGGTGGAAGAAAGGTCAAAACATCCCCTGAAACCGAGCGAAAAACTGGATGATGTATACAAAGCGCAAAAAAAGGCGAAAAAAATGTAAAAAAGGCTTGCAAAAGTAGTTGCGATATGGTACTATATGTGAGCGCCAAGCGCTGAGACAAAAGAATGACTTCTGAAAGCTCAGCAGGAAGCCCTTGAAAAGAACCAATAGACGCTGAAAAGTTCCGGCTGATACCGAGAAACCTGAAGCGCTCCAAGTTCAGAAAAGTTCAAAAGCTTCTCAAAAAAGTACTTGACAAAAAACCGCTTCTGTGGTAAAATAATCAAGTCGCCAGCCGCAAGGCTGCGGCGCACAGGACCTTGAAAATTGAACAATATCGAAAGAACTTGTAACGGAACCTATTTTCGTGTTGGAAAAACACGGTAAACAATTCCAAACAAAGTAATTCACACAGGACGCAAGCGATTGCGTGCTGAGCGAAACAAGATTTAACACTTTTAAGTGATAAATATCATTTATAAAGAGTTTGATCCTGGCTCAGGACGAACGCTGGCGGCGCGCCTAACACATGCAAGTCGAACGAGCGAGAGAGAGCTTGCTTTCTCGAGCGAGTGGCGAACGGGTGAGTAACGCGTGAGGAACCTGCCTCAAAGAGGGGGACAACAGTTGGAAACGACTGCTAATACCGCATAAGCCCACGACCCGGCATCGGGTAGAGGGAAAAGGAGCAATCCGCTTTGAGATGGCCTCGCGTCCGATTAGCTAGTTGGTGAGGTAACGGCCCACCAAGGCGACGATCGGTAGCCGGACTGAGAGGTTGAACGGCCACATTGGGACTGAGACACGGCCCAGACTCCTACGGGAGGCAGCAGTGGGGAATATTGCACAATGGGGGAAACCCTGATGCAGCGACGCCGCGTGGAGGAAGAAGGTCTTCGGATTGTAAACTCCTGTTGTTGAGGAAGATAATGACGGTACTCAACAAGGAAGTGACGGCTAACTACGTGCCAGCAGCCGCGGTAAAACGTAGGTCACAAGCGTTGTCCGGAATTACTGGGTGTAAAGGGAGCGCAGGCGGGAAGACAAGTTGGAAGTGAAATCCATGGGCTCAACCCATGAACTGCTTTCAAAACTGTTTTTCTTGAGTAGTGCAGAGGTAGGCGGAATTCCCGGTGTAGCGGTGGAATGCGTAGATATCGGGAGGAACACCAGTGGCGAAGGCGGCCTACTGGGCACCAACTGACGCTGAGGCTCGAAAGTGTGGGTAGCAAACAGGATTAGATACCCTGGTAGTCCACACTGTAAACGATGATTACTAGGTGTTGGAGGATTGACCCCTTCAGTGCCGCAGTTAACACAATAAGTAATCCACCTGGGGAGTACGACCGCAAGGTTGAAACTCAAAGGAATTGACGGGGGCCCGCACAAGCAGTGGAGTATGTGGTTTAATTCGACGCAACGCGAAGAACCTTACCAAGTCTTGACATCCTGCGACGCACATAGAAATATGTGTTTCCTTCGGGACGCAGAGACAGGTGGTGCATGGTTGTCGTCAGCTCGTGTCGTGAGATGTTGGGTTA
>OGLE01000198.1_pt1 | contig 59857 bp, 51 predicted proteins | sample 1572671 | NCBI WGS metagenome assembly OGLE01 (sample SAMEA2581923, study PRJEB24529) | metagenome | biome: Human gut stool | place: China | collected 2011 | reverse complement strand
GCAAAGGTACGAACAAATGAGAAGACTACAATGGTATAAATGCGGAGCCGCTTACAGTTGATAAAGCATTTGGAGAAGATGGAACGTGGTGTCCAAACAAAAGGGTTGCCTTATTTGAATCCCTTGAAAATTGGATAAAAAGGACTCATCAACCTTATATATATATGACAAATGAAAAGGTCGATTCATATATACAAGTACTGAAGAACCCATCCAACAAGATTGTTAAAATTGTTGCATTCTCTGGTTATGGAAAAACGAGAATGGTTTACGAAGCGTTCAAAAATTTAGATATTTCCAAAAATTGCTATTATTGCAATGCCGTAAATGGGGATGTCGCAGTAATCTTGAAACAATTCAATGTACGTTGTCAAAAGATAACAGATGGCGAAGGATTGATAATTATAGATAATTGCAACGGTGAATTGCAATACAGAGTACTGCAAGATTATGATAATTTCAATTATGGGCATATTCGCCTTATCCTTACCTCCAATGCTGTAAATGAAAGAAATAGTGAGGCAAAAATCAAGGAAATCCGATTGGAAAGGGATATTTTAAGGAAAGAAGTAAACGAATATATAGATGACCATATTCCAGAGGTAAATTCAATAATCAGAGAAAATGTAAAGAATATTGCCGATGGTTTTCCAACAATGGCATTAAGTCTTGTGGATGAATTTCAATCTGAAAACAAAATAAATATTCATACCGTAGATACACTGATTGAGCGCATGGTATCACATGATACGGGACTTACAGATGAGCAACAAACGGCATTGCAGGCATTGGCGCTTTTTCAGCCATTACCGTATAAGCAAGGAACGCAACCCCATCCTGTCTATAATAAAATTATAGAAAATTCGATTTTATTACCATTAGCATCTACAGATGCGAATTACCGTCATACAATAGTAAATACCACAATTGAAAAATGTAGGAATACATTTATAGAAGTTGGAATGGAAAATCTGAATGTTAGACCATACCCTTTAGCATTATGGTATGTGGACAAGTGGTTCGCAGGATGCGGAAATCAACTTGATGATTTAATTGATTATGTTGAATCTTTGCCTGAAACAGAAGGTAGGACTTTAAAATCTTGCCTATGCAAAAGGATGGAAGCCGTGGATGATAGTCCTTACGCACAAAAAATTGTTGAAAGATGGGCGCAAGACCGTTCTTTTATCAATGAGAAAGTGATTCTTTCCGACATGGGTTCACGTCTCTTTCTCGCCATGTCGCATGTGAATCCTGTCGCTATTGCAAAAGGATTATATGATTTCTTTGAGAAAAAAGATGCTCAGTGGTTGCATGACAACATTACTGATTATATAAGACGAAATTATGTAAACACGCTTGAAAAGCTTTGTTTTTCTAAAAGCAGTTTTGAATATGGTATTGTGCTCTTGGCAAAATTTGCTTTAGCAGAGAATGAGGAGTGGGGCAATAATGCCACTGGACAGTTTGTGCAAATTTTCAATATTCTTTTGCCTGGAACAGAAGTTGATTATGCTGAACGAGTTAATGCTTTGCGTATGTTACTGGCTAGTTCTGCTCAATATGAAAAACTAGTTATAAAGGCTGTTGATACGGCATTCAAAAACGGAAGTTTTAGTCGTATGAATGGGGCTGAGGAATTCGGCCTGAAAATAAAACAAGACTATTATCCCAAATCTTCTGATGAAATTAGGGAATATTGGTATGCTTGTCGTGACCTGTTGCTGCAAATACTGGAACAGAAAAAATATGTATCTAAAATTAGCAAAATTGTAGAAACCCATTATTATACCTGGACAAGCAATCCTTTACGATTTAATTGCATTATGCTTCCGCTAGTCAATAAGATTTTATATCTTAGACACAATAAATGGCTGGAATTATATGACAGTCTGTTTAGAATGTCATTGGATGCTGATTTTGACAAGGATTATCAAGGAACCAAGAAGGAGATTCTTTGCTTAATAGATAAGTTAAGACCGGATAGTTTTTCTAACAAACTTTACGAGGCTTGGCTGAAAAGTCAAATGGATTTCAAATTATCAGAAGAAGAGAGTGTGCAAAGTCATATCGACTTGTTTGGGCAAATAGCTGTGGAATTTGTATCCAAAGATATCTATACTAATTACTTGGAAATAAAATCAATATTAGATTTGGATATTTACATAGATTCCTACTTTTTCAAGAAAATATCAGAAATGATGGATGCAGAATCGATGACTATTTTATTCCATAAAATTCTAGATTATGTCATTGAAAACAATGGAGATTGTGAAAAAAGTAGATTAAGCCAATTTGTCACAGAACTGTCGGATAGAATAGAGAATACTGAATTCTTGGAGAAAATATACTCTATGCATTATGAAAAACTTTATGTCGAATTATTATCAAAGAAAGAAGATGATAGGCTGACCATATTACATCATTTTGAAAATATGGCGGAGAAGGATCAGTTATCTATAGACTTCCTTCCAATTTATTTGAATAGCCTGAGATGGATGAATTCCCAACAGGCAGTTTTGTTGTTGCCGTGGTTAAATGACAATTTGCAAAATCATGTTGATGAAGTATATTCCTTTATGCAACGATACAGATATGTAATCTATCCTTTAATGGAAAAGGATGAACATATCATGAATATAATGAAGAGTTTACTTTTGAAATATCCCTTAAGGCAAGAGACCAAATTTGATGGTTATTGGTATTCACATACAGTTATGACAATTTTAGAGAGTCAGCATGATGAGAACTTTGCTCAGCAGATAAATTCAAAATTCATGGAAGAAAAAGACAGTATGTTAGATAGTAAGTATGTTAATACTATATATAAAACTTTATTATCTAAAGAATACATTGACTGTATTTGGAATGAATTCTCTCGTGCTTTCTATAAAGAGGAATATTTCATCTTCTATATGAACGTTCGCTATGACATCGGTTCTGGATTCGGTTTTGGAAAAGGATATATGTTCAATGATAATGATGAGAAAATTAAGAACCTTTGTATTCAACATCCAGATAAAGTTCCATATAGAATTGCAGAATTGGCTCCGTGTTTTGAATATGTTGGTGAAGCAGAGAATCGAACGGTTAAAGGTTTCAGCAAAATAATCAAGTGGTTGATAGACAACTTTGGTGAAGATAAAAGGGTTTTGGAAGGTATACACGCAAATCTTCATTCTTTTCATTGGACAGGTTCACTTATACCATATTATAACAGAAATATAGCTTGCTTTAAGCAACTCCTTACACACCAAAATGTGAAAGTGCGTGATTGGGCAAAAACATGTTTGGAGTTTGAAGAAAAAGACTTGAAGCTAGAAATTGGCAATGAGGAGTTTGATGTTATGCATTACAATTTATAAAGTTATGGAAGAAAAGCTATTGTATAAATATCGAAGTATTGAGGAAGATTGTTTTGATAGAGACTTGAAAGCTTTGAGAGATAACTATTTTTGGGCTTCGGATGTTGAGCATTTGAATGATGATCAAGAATGTTTTTACAATGCTCAAATTATATTGAAACAATTGGATGGTTTAAAGTTTTCTTTCCCAGGCTGTTCTAAATCTATCAGCAATGTGGAGAAACAACTAAGAGGTCTTATGGAGAAAGCAAAGACTATTGGTGTGTTTTCTTTGAGCAGAAATCCTCATATACCTTCTATGTGGGCATTGTATGCTTCTGAACGTAAGGGATATTGTATCATCTATCGTGAAAACAAACTGATGGAATATACTGATGGAGTATGTTTATCAGATAAGAACTTGCTTGATGTTGTATATGCACCTTCAGTTCCTGCTTTGGATTTCCGAGATTTCAATAATCAAGATTTGATGACGAAATTAGTAGCTACAAAAGAACAGAGTTGGAGTTATGAAGAGGAAACAAGAATTATCACCGATACTCCTAAAGAACATATGTATGTATCTTCAGCCTTGTACGGCATTATCTTTGGTTCCCTAATGTCTGAGAGTGACAAACATAAAATAAAAGACATGCTTATTGGTAGAAATGTAAAGTTCTTCCAACTTAGACATAAGGAAAAGGATTATGGCTTTGAGCATATATTAGTCGATGAATTTATGGTTGATTCATCTTTGTCGGATGATAAATACGATTTCATTAATAAGAGTATGCCTGTAGTTGATAATTTCTTTGTAAAATTAAACTTTATCCCATCTTCAAATAAAGAAATCGAAGATTTTGTGCGTGAGTTTATAAAGAAACATACTGACAGGCAGAGCAATATCTACATTCATGATAAAAATGTTGATATAGGGAAGTTTGACGATGATTATCACAATTATGATTATCTTCAAAAGCATCTTATTGCGGAAAAGAATTTTGACTCTGACGATTTGTTTTTCAACAAGGCGCATAAGTTGTAAGCTAAAATAAGTAACAATGAACACAAACACTCAAATAGATAAGATAGATAAAGTACTCTCGAAAATATCGGGCAAGGAGATGAAAGGCTTTGTGTGACAGTATGCTGCCACGCATGAGGACTTTGCTACAGCTTTGGTGGAAAAATATTGGAAGCCAGAGCGTGGCAACTATAAGGAACAGGTAGAGGCTTGCTTTGCCCAAGCTGGTATGTTGGGCAAGCGATTCGGACAGCCCCAATTGGACTGGAGGAAGATAGAGCAAGACCTGGGGGCAATGATGAGGAAAGCCAAGAGTATGAAAAAGAAAGGTAATCTGATTGATGCTGCCTTGATAGCTGGATATGTGATGACCATCACTTGCCGAGAGTTCAAACACGACCACTTGGCTTATACCCCTGCCAGATATGATGTTTGGGCAGAAGAAAACAAGGTGTTGAAGGACATTGTCACTCAGTCGGCAGACATGGTGAGGGAGTTGCTGATCAATAGTGATGAGATAGAGGAGGATTTCCGTTTGGGTATGCTTGGGGAGATTGCTGAGCAATGTGAGGAAATTGGCGATAACTATTTCATGCGCTTTGAGTGGTTTGTGGATGAAGCGACGCCCGCTACTTTGCGGTGATGATAAAAAAGCGTATCTGGCTCGTATATCACCATTACAGCGTAAGGTTTTAACACTTTAAGTATTTACCTTTGCATCCGAATTCTTAAAAAACAGAATTATGGAAACAAAGGAATACTTCGAAAAGGTGATGCAGGACTTTAACCAGAACCGTAGAGCTCGAAACCTGCGTCCTTGGCTGATTTTCACCAAGCTCTAACAATAGAGTTGGAACTAAAGGCTGCTGCCTTGGAATCTACTGTGGCTTCTTTGAAGGACGAGAGCAAGGCAATAATGCAGGAAAACTTAAAAAAGGTGTAACTACTTGTAATATAGTGGGGACGCTGTAATGGTGACATACTGTTTTTGCCCCACCTGTCCCTCCCCCGCGGGAGGGTCCTTAACCCACTCCCAAGCCCTCCGGTGCTCGGAACCGCTTCGCTATAAGGTTGGCGGGGCATCAAAGCCCTCGCCATGTTGTGCGGGATGGACCGCCTGGGAATAGCAGTTTATAGTTTGTAAATCACCATTAGCCCGTATGGCGGTACCTATATAATATATTACCTTTGCATCCGTAATCAAAACAGTTTGATAATGGAAACAAGGGAATATTTCGAAAAAGTGATGCAGGATTACAACCAAAATCGTAAAGGTCGTAGCTTGCGCAAGTATTGTAAGGAGGAGGCAGTGGATTATGACTGGCTCATTGAGTTTAAGAAATCATATCGTTCAAATAAGCTTCAACCAGATGAAAACAAGAAGCTAGGCGAAGGTGAGTTTATCGCTTTGACAGTTGAGGAGAATTTTGTTCCCGAGCAACAAACTCCTGCAGGTTGGCAAGTTGAGAGACTGATGTTGAAGTCTCCGACAGGTGATGAGATGGAAATCAAGTGTACTAACCTGTTTGCAGTTGCAGAACTGCTGCGTAAAATGTCATAGCTATGCTGAACTTCACTTCTCGAACAACTTATTATTTGAGTTCCACGCCAACAGATATGCGCAATGGTCGTGAGGGCTTGGCAGGAATCATCCGTGAAAAAATGCAGCATGATCCTTATAGTTATGATGAAGCCTTCATCTTCTATTCCAAGGATTACCGCAAGGTTAAAATATTACATTATGATATCAATGGTTTTGTCTTATACCAGAAGTGGTTTGATGACGGTAAGTTTCTCAAGCCTCGCTTCTTGGAGGCAGCTCGCTGTCATAAAATAAGCCGTGAGACATTGATACTGTTGCTATCAACATCCGTACAAACGGAAATTATATTATGAATACTGATATTAAGAGTTTGATACCATCTATGCATGCAGAACTGAAGCGTATGCAATCTCGTGTTGCAGAGCTTCAAGTCTCATTACAGCAAGGTTCATCTGATGAAAAGGCGATTCGAGAGGAAATTTCTCGAATGAATCTGCGTCAGGTTGAAATTATGGATGCGATGGTAGAGATACAAGAGTATATTTTGGGCAAGCAGGAAGCACTGCTTGCTCTATTGAGAGAGCGCAAATCTCTTCAGACAGCAAAAGAAGCTTTGGAAAAGAAAAACAAGGAATACGAGGAAAAGTTGTTTCTGAAATCTTATAAACTTCTGAAAAACAAGTAGTTATATAACTTTTCTTAACAAGAAATAGTTGTATATGTCGCAGAAATTTAGTACCTTTGTAAACATGATAAATAACAAGAGTAATATAGAGATGCAGCTTGCTACGTATAAGTCAATGTTGACTAAAGCTAGCAATGACCTTGCCAAGTCCAAACAGCTTGTTGGCTTGCTCAAACAGCAGATTGAGCAAGGTGATACAGAGTTGTCGGAGGAACTTGACAAGGTAAACGAGCGTATCTCTATGTTAAGCGAAGATTTATCAGATGCAAATGCTCGTATCTATGTGTTGGAGGTGGCTTTGACCCAAGCGGAATCTGATAACTCGGAATTACGAGCAGAGGTATCTCGACTTCATTCCAAGGCAGATGATTATGAAAAGGCAAATGCCTTGTTGGATATAGCAGACAAGGCTCAGGTTGATTATAAAACTATCATCGAGGTTCTCCTTCATAGGAAGTTTGCTCATAACTCAGATATGATCAAGTTCTTGAATGGTGTATTGGATACATCCGATGCTGAGGTCAGTGAGTTGGGGCTTGATGGATTGAAAAAGAAAATCAGTGATGCTGCTGACGAGGCGTTGGATGAAAAGCATAAGGATGAAGAGGCTAAGGCATCTTCAGCTCCAGAGCAACCAGCAGTAAAACTGCCAAAGAAAACAGAAAAAGAAAAGCAGGAATCAGATAGTCAACTCCCTCGCAAGCGTTATACAACAACAGCTAGAGTCTTGAAGTCCTTCGGCATAGATAAATCTGATCTTCCTGAGAATGCAAAGGTTATCATACGTAAGGGTAAGAAGGACATGTGGGTAGTCCGTCTGTTCTTCTATCAGAAACAAGAGGTTTATTGTAAGGAATACAAGATAGCACGATTTAATGTACCAGGCTCTGATCCTCAGAGCAGCAAGTATCCTCAGAGTATCATCAAGGGTAATCCTTTGATGCCATCCTTCTGTAGGTTCTATCTGGAGTCGAAATTTGCCTATCATCTCTCCGAAAACCGCTTGTTGGATATGTTGTCACAGATGGGTATGAAGGTAGCTCAGTCAACCTTGAACGGTTGGATGCAGCAAATCATGACTTATCTTCGTGGACGCTTGGGACCTGTGATGCTTGAGCGTATCCGTCAGTGTGTCTATACCCAGAATGACGAGTCAAGAATCGTGGTTCGCAGTCGTGAGAGTAAGGAAGATAAGTTTAAGTACAATGTGGAGTACATCCATGCTGCCCTCTCCATGGAAGCCAAGCTTTGTGTGATGGAATATAAGGAGGGTAGCCGTAGTCACAGTGTGCAGGAAGATGCCATCTTCAAGGACTCTTGTATAAGGGTGTTTACTGCAGACAGAGCAGTCTTGTATGAGACAATTGAGAAGGATATGGAGGAAATGGGACTGGTGCGTACAGCTTGCTGGTTCCATGCCCGCCATCGCTTCGTGGATGCTTATATCTCTGACCATCGTGTGCGTGTAATCATCTTGATGATGAACTACCTCTTCCAGATAGAGCGAGAGTCGAAGATACGCAAGCATACTGCAAAGCAGCGACGCCGATTTAGACTTAAGTACAGTGCATCAATCGTTGGCAAGTTGATGAAGTTGTTGAAGAAGATCAAGCTTGATTCTTCTTATGGTGCAATGGTTCAGCGAGCAGTCAATTATGTACTTGATGACGAGAAGGCCTTCAAGGTGTTCTTGCAGGATGGTCGTGTCGAGATGCATAACAATGCGGTCGAACGAATGTTCCGCCACTTGGCTATGGGTAGGCGAAACTGGATTCATACCAGTAGCCATTTAGGTGCGGAAAACATAGCTTTTATGTTCTCACTTTTTGAGAGCTGCAAGTTGAATGACATTAATTTTGGCGATTATATAGAAGATATACTCACCCGACTGATGGAGGGGGAGCAAGACTTCATGTCCCTAATCCCATGTAATTATAACTCGAACAAAAAGGTGAATGCCAAGGCTGCCTAATTGGCAGCTCTGGCAATACCAATTAATAATATGCTTTTTTTGAAAAATGTAGGATGTGCTAACTGCAGAAAATCAGTAGTTACGTTCTAACGGTGATTTACGTTTCACAGAAAACCCTTATCTTTGCTACGAATTAAATATTGAAGTTATGGCACAGTTAACATTACAGGTAGATAGCCCATTTTTGTTGGAGCAATTAAAGAATGTCCTCTCTCTTATGAGAGGCGTTAAAATAGTTTCTGACTCCCCTGTTTCAAGGAGTGCAGCTTTGGAAGATGTTCCAAACGCAGAAACTTTGGCAGCAATGAAAGAGGCAGAGAGTGGTTATGATGCAGGAGTAGTTCGAGTAGATAGCTTAGAAAGTTTCATGGCATCAATGGAGGAATAGAGTTTATGAAAGAAATTCGAAAGACCTCGCAGTTCAAGAAAGATTATAAGCGTTTTGATTTGATTTGATAAGAACAATAACGCAATAGAATTAGTTCGTTTAGGTTCGCATTCTGAATTATTTGGTAAAGGACGTAAGTGCTGATCCCTGCTGTCATCCCATAGACCGATGCTGTCACAATCCTGAATATTCCTCATTCGAGCGACGACAAGTGCAGAGCGATACTGCAATGAGGAACAAAATATAACTTTTTTCAAAAAATAGAAAGGTGTAACTACTTGTAATATAGTGGGGACGCTGTAATGGTGATTTGGCAAAAGCAAAATTTTAAAGTTAGTATTATGGGATTTATTAAAGTGTCATAGGCGGTATCATTGGAGTGATATTATCAAATAAGTATATTAGAGAGAAACTTATCCGTGCATCGTATGGGGATGAGGTATAAACAGAAAAGAGGATGTGACTTATGTCATACCCTCTTTTCTGTTTATGCCCTTCTTGTCAAAACAGTTTGTAGGTGGTGCGGAGCACTTTGAACTCAGTGCGGCGGTTCAGCTGGTTGCATATCTCCTGATGCTCCCTGGTCTGCTTGAGGATGAAATCCTGGGTGAGCACATCGTCTTCCTTCAGCCAGGGATATTTCTCCGTGAGCTTCCTGCGGATTGTCTTCGGGCGTTCCTTGCCATATCCCACAGGGGTAAGGCGATCTTTTTCAATGCCGTGAGCTATGAGGTAATCCACTACCGTCTGGGCGCGGCGCTGAGATAATCGCTTGTTGTACTCGCTGTTGCCTTTGTAATCGCAATGGGCACTCAGTTCGATGGTTACGTGGGAATTCTCTTTCAGCAAGGCTACGAGCTTATCCAGAGCCTGGGTGCTGGCTGGCGTCAGGGTAGCTTTGTCAAAATCATAGAAGATGTTGTCGATGAGTACTGGGGCTGAGATGGAAGCCAGCGGGAACTGGAGCACGTACTCCTTGCTCTCCTTTGCTGAATCTATCCGCAACTCCTCCTTGTGGTTGAGGAATCCCTTGCAGGAAGCCATCACAAGATAATCTACCTTAGGATGGATAGGCAGCGTAAACGAACCGTCACTCTTAACCGGCAGTTTCCTGTAGGTGCCATCGTTGCCTACTACCATCACCTGTGCGGCAGGAAGTTCGTAGCCGTCTTTTTCGTAAACCCATCCCTTCATCGTGGTGACAATCTCCGGATTATTGAAAGAATAGATATGGTCGTAGCCGCGGCCATCCTTTCTATTGGAAGAGAAGAAGCCACGGTTGTGCGGTCCCTCGAAGGTCATTCCGAAATCATCTGCTTCTGAATTGAGGGGATAGCCGGGATGTTCTATCTTATACTGCTGGGTCTTTTCGTCTGTTCGGGCAATGTAGATGTCGAGACCGCCCATTCCGATATGGCCGTTACTGCTGAAATAGAGGTCGCCATTGGGACGGAAGGTAGGGAACATCTCGTCGCCCGGCGTATTGATGGGGGCACCGAGGTTTTCCACACCTCCCAGGCCTGAAGGAGTGATGCGTACACGCCAGATATCGTAACCGCCCATTCCGCCCGGCATATCGGAAACGAAATAGAGCCATTCGCCGTCAGGACTGATGGCAGGGTGGGCATAGGTGCTCAAGGTATCCTGGGTGATTTCCAGTTTCTGAACCTTTCCCCAGGCAGCATCCGAACGGGAAGAGGTGACGATCTGGGCAAATCGGGGAGAGGCTGGATCGATGACGCATTGGGTGAGATACATCTCCTTGCCATCGGGAGTGAAGCAGCAGGATCCCTCATCATAGTCGGTATTCAGACCAGTGGCGATGGCTTCCGGTCTGCTCCATTTTCCCTTGTCGTCTTTTTCAGAATAGAAGATATCGCCAGCCTTGGTGCCGGTGATTCCGCTGAGTTCATCTCCCTGTGCGTCGTTGCGGGTGGAGGTGAAGTAGATCTGTTCATATTCATCGCCCAGGAGCATCGGTGAATAATCGGCTCTTCGGGAGGTGAAGACATCCATCTTCTTTACCTGATATCTGCTTCCGGCTTTTTTCCAGCTGGGAGCCATCTGGGCAGATTTCAATCCGTTCTGGGCTAGGATATTGTCGGGCATGGAATCCACGAGGATTCTGAATTCCTTTTCAGCCTGCTTGTATTCGCCGTTTTTCAGGAGCAGACGGGCGTAAGCCAGACGGTCATCGAGTGAAGCCTGGTTGTAGCGGATGGCATTGCGATAAGCATTCACAGCCTTGGGGGTAGCATTGATCTTGTTGTAGCAGCGGGCCATCTTCAAGGCTAGCTTTCCCCGGTTTTCACGCTCCTTGGGAGGTGTCTTGGTGTAGGCTTGCTTGAATTGGTCGGCAGCATCATAGTATTCGCCTAAAGAAAGGAACTTTTCTCCCTTCTTCAGGTTCTTGTCAATGCCGCAGCTTATCAGAAGGAAGCAGCAAAGGGCTGTTATGATATGATGGAATCTGATATGCTTCATATTACCTCTATATTCGTGAATTTACATCTGTGAGAATGGCTGTCGATATTGGCAGCCAGATTTCCAGTTGCTGCATCCATAGGCGGTCTTGCCCTTGATGATGACGCCCTTTCCGCAGAGCGGGCATGGTTTGCCTACCATTGGGTCGGCTGGAGCTGGTTGAGGGGCTTCATCCTTTTTCTTGGCTGGTGCTTTCTTTGCCGCCGTTTTCTTCTTTTCCGGTTTTTTCTTGAGATCTTCCTCCGTCATGATGGTCACTCTTCGGCTGCTGTTATCCGATAGAACATCGATGACAATCTGGTTGATCTGCTCTTTTAAACCATTGATGAATTCGGCAGGGTCGTAGGTTTGGTGCTCGATGTCTCGGAGCTTCTTCTCCCAGATACCGGTCAGCTCACAGCTCTTCAGGAGTTCCTCGTGGATGGTGTCGATGAGCTCGATACCTGTAGGGGTTGCCATCAGGTTCTTGCGCTGGCGGCGGATGTAGTGGCGCTTGAAGAGAGTTTCGATGATGCCGGCACGGGATGATGGACGGCCGATGCCGTTCTCCTTCAATGCCGCACGAAGCTCCTCGTCTTCCACGAATTTACCCGCTGTCTCCATCGCACGGAGCAGGGTTGCCTCGGTGTAATACTTCGGTGGAGTGGTCCATTTCTCCGTCAGTGTAGGCTGATGGTCGCCCGATTCGCCTTTCACGAAAGAGGGGAGGGTTCTTTCTTCTACCACTTCCTTCTTGGCACCGTTTCCGTTTCCATCGCCTGCATTTCCGCCATCGTTTCCGTTGGCATTATCGGCATCGTCGTCATCGGCATTCTTCGCATCCTTGGCATAGACTACTCGCCAGCCCGGTTCGAGAATCTCCTTACCGCTCACCTTGAACTCTATCTTTTCCGGTTTGGGTCCGTCTTCGTTGATTACCTCGCCCAATACGGTGGTGGTAGAGAATTTACAATCCGGATAGAACACGCTGATGAAGCGCTTGGCGATGAGATCATAGACATTCGCCTCCATATCGGTGAGTCCGGTTGGCGGAACTCCGGTTGGGATGATGGCGTGGTGATCGGTCACCTTGCTGTTATCGAAAACCTTCTTGCTCTTCGGCAACTTCTTGCCGGTGGCTGCGAGCTGCTGGATGAGCGGCAGGTATTTCTGCTGACTCGCTATCTTTGCCTGGCTCACACCATTCAGAATCTGCGGACATTTCGGATAGATATCGTCTGTGAGAAACTGGGTATCTACACGAGGATAAGTGGTATATTTCTTCTCGTAGAGACTCTGGATGAGCTTCAGCGTAATATCGGCAGAGTAGGCAAACTTCTTGTTGCAATCCACCTGCAGTGAGGTGAGGTCGTAGAGATGAGGGGGCGCCTCATTTCCCTTCTTCTTGCTTACGTCGGTAACGGTGAAGGGTTTGCCGGCGATGGTGCTGAAAGCCTTCTCGCCTTCCTCCTTGCTGGTAAACTTGCCGCTGGTAGCCGTAAACTGGGTGTCGCGATAGATGGTGGCGAGTACCCAGTAAGGTTCGGAAACGAAGTTGTCGATTTCCTTCTGGCGGTTTACGATGAGGGCTAGGGTTGGGGTCTGCACTCGGCCGATGCTGAGCACCTGTCGGTTCTGACCGTATTTCAATGTGTAAAGTCGGGTGGCGTTCATGCCGAGAATCCAGTCGCCGATGGCGCGGGAAAGTCCGGCAAGATAGAGTGACTGATATTCTCCCTGGTCTTTCAGTTCCTGGAATCCCTGCTTGATGGCCTCATCGGTCATGGAAGAAATCCACAATCTCTTGACGGGGCATTTTGCCTGCGCCTTCTGCATCACCCATCTCTGGATGAGTTCTCCTTCCTGTCCGGCGTCACCGCAGTTGATGATGCTGTCGGCAGCCTGCATCAGTTTTTCGATGGTGGCAAACTGCTTCTTGATGCCTTCATCGTTGATGAGCTTGATGCCGAATCGCTGTGGAATCATCGGCAACGCCGCAAGGCTCCAATGTTTCCACATCGGAGTATAATCATCCGGTTCTTTCAGCTCACAAAGGTGGCCGAAGGTCCATGTTACTTGGTAACCATTACCTTCCATATAACCGTCGCGTGCCGTGGTAGCCCCGATGATTCGGGCGATGTCCTTAGCCACGCTAGGTTTCTCTGCTATACAAACTATCATTCTTTATTCTAAATTTCTGTTTGCAAAGGTACAATAAAATAATGAGATAGCCATCATTTCTGCTTCTTTTTCTCATGGCGGGGAATAAAATAGGTCGCCCTGAAAGAGCAAAAGCTTCTTGCATTCAAAGCTTTTGCCCTTTCAGGGCGACCTTACTGATTGTTATCTAACCCAGGGCGCTGCCCTGGGCTAGGAGCTTCTGCCCTTTCAGGGCGTGTTCGTATAAATCTGCGTGAGATTACTCGTATTCCTGCCAGCTCTTAATCTGAAGCTGATCCTGGCTCAATGTGCAGAATGCCTCGATGAAGGCGGAAGCCAGACGGGCATTGGTGATCAGAGGAATGTTGTGGTCGATAGCGCCACGACGGATTCTGTAACCATTGGTCAACTCACGCTTGGTGTGATTCTTAGGGATGTTGACGATGAGGTCGAACTTGTGGTCGGCAATCATCTGCATCACGTTAGGAAGATCCTTGTGTTCCTCATCAGGCCATCCTACGGCTGTAGCCTTCACGTTGTTCTCGTTCAGGAACTTCGCTGTGCCGGCTGTAGCGTAGATGGTGTAACCGTTCTTCACCAGCGCCTGGGCACCGTCGAGCAGAGAAGCCTTCTCCTTGGCACCACCGCTAGAAAGCATGATGCCCTTATCCTTTGAAGGAATCTTGTAGCCGGTGGCAATCAATGAGTTGAGCAATGCCTCCTCGAAAGTATCACCCATACAACCAACCTCACCGGTAGAACTCATATCCACACCCAAAACAGGGTCGGCGTTCTGCAAACGGGCGAATGAGAACTGTGAAGCCTTCACACCCATGCGGTCGATATCGAAGGCAGACTTGTCTGGCTTTTGATATGGAGCGTCGAGCATGATGCGGGTAGCCGTCTCGATGAAGTTACGCTTCAACACCTTGCTCACGAATGGGAATGAACGGGATGCACGGAGGTTACACTCGATCACCTTCACATCGCGACCCTTAGCCAGATACTGGATATTGAAAGGACCAGAGATGTTGAGCTCCTTGGCAATGGCACGTGAAATCTTCTTGATCTGACGGGCTGTAGCGAAGGAAATCTGCTGAGCAGGGAAGGTCATGGTTGCATCGCCAGAGTGAACACCTGCATACTCTACGTGCTCTGAAATACCATACTCTACAATCTCACCGTTCTGAGCCACACCGTCAAACTCAATCTCGTTGGTCTCTGTCATAAACTGAGAGATAACCACTGGGTACTCCTTGGAAACCTCAGAAGCTGCCTCCAGGAAGCGACGCAACTCGTCATCGTTGTGGCAAACGTTCATGGCTGCACCAGAAAGAACGTAGGATGGACGAACGAGCACAGGATAGCCTACCTCGTCGATGAACTTCTGAACATCTTCCATAGATGTGAGGGCGCTCCACTTAGGCTGGTCGATGCCCAACTTGTCGAGCATGGCAGAGAACTTACCGCGGTTCTCGGCACGGTCGATGTTGACAGGAGATGTACCCAGGATTGGCACAGACTGGCGATGGAGCTTCATAGCCAGGTTGTTTGGAATCTGACCACCTACTGAAACAATCACACCACGTGGTGACTCCAGGTCGATGACATCGAGTACACGCTCGAATGAAAGCTCATCGAAGTAGAGACGGTCGCACATATCGTAGTCGGTAGATACGGTCTCCGGGTTGTAGTTAATCATGATTGATTTGTAACCCAACTTGCGGGCTGTGTTGATGGCGTTTACTGAACACCAGTCGAACTCTACGGAAGAACCGATGCGGTAAGCACCCGAACCGAGAACGATGACAGACTTCTCGTTCTTGTAGTAGTTGATGTCGTAACCCTCTACGGCATAAGTCATATAGAGATAGTTGGTGAGGTCAGGATGCTCGCTAGCAACAGTAGGGATGCGCTTTACGGCTGGCAGAATGTTCAGCTTCTTGCGCAGGGCACGAACTGCGAGCACCTCCTTCTCCATATTGGTGTTCTGAGTCTTCAATACGAAGCGGCCAATCTGGAAGTCAGAGAAGCCCAGTACCTTAGCCTCGCGCAATACCTCGGCTGGAATCTCCTCCAGCGTATTATATTCAGAAAGCTTGTGCTTGTAATCTACGATATTCTTCATGCGCTCGATGAACCAAGGGTCAATCTTGGTCAACTCCTCGATGCGCTCGATGGTGTAACCTTCCTCCAAAGCCTGGGCGATGGCGAAGATACGGAGGTCGGTAGGGTTGGAAAGCTCCTCATCCAGGTTGTCGAACTTGGTGTGGTCGTTGCCAACGAAACCGTGCATTCCCTGACCAATCATACGGAGACCCTTCTGGAGCATTTCTTCGAATGAACGGCCGATAGACATGATTTCGCCTACAGACTTCATGGAAGAACCAATCTTGCGGCTTACACCGGCAAACTTGGTAAGGTCCCAACGAGGAATCTTGCAGATCATATAGTCGAGTGATGGAGCTACATAAGCTGAGTTAGGAGTACCCATCTCACCAATCTGGTCGAGTGTATAACCGAGGGCAATCTTAGCTGCAACGAAAGCGAGCGGATAACCTGTAGCCTTTGAAGCGAGGGCAGAAGAACGGCTCAAGCGAGCGTTGATCTCGATGATACGGTAGTCGTTGGTCTCAGCGTTGAAAGCATACTGGATGTTGCACTCACCCACGATGTTGAGGTGGCGCACGCACTTCACGGCGATGTCCTGCAACATCTTCACCTGCTCGTCGGTGAGAGAACAGGTTGGAGCCACAACGATAGATTCACCTGTGTGAATACCCAGTGGGTCGAAGTTTTCCATAGAGGCAACGGTGAAGCAACGGTCGTTCGCATCACGGATGCACTCGAACTCAATCTCCTTCCATCCCTTCAGGCTCTCCTCAACGAGTACCTGAGGTGCGAAAGTGAAGGCAGATTCAGCAATCTCCTTGAACTCCTCTTCGGTCTTGCAGACACCAGAACCGAGACCTCCCAGCGCATAGGCAGAACGGATCATGATAGGGTAGCCGATGTTGCGTGCCGCAGCCACAGCCTCCTCCATGTTCTCGCAAGCGTGGCTAACAGGCACTTTGAGGTCAACCTTGTTGAGCTCCTTTACGAAGAGGTCGCGGTCTTCTGTGTTCATGATAGCCTCTACAGAGGTACCCAACACATCCACACCATACTCCTTGAGCACACCACTGAGGTAGAGTTCTGTACCAACGTTCAAACCCGTCTGTCCACCCCAAGCCAGCATAATGCCGTCAGGGCGCTCCTTCTTGATGATTTCAGTTACAAAAAAAGGTGTCACCGGCAAGAAATAAACCTTGTCAGCAATACCTTCACTCGTCTGAATTGTAGCAACATTTGGATTAATGAGGACAGAACTAATACCCTCCTCACGCAAAGCCTTGAGAGCCTGCGAACCGGAATAGTCAAACTCACCTGCCTGGCCGATCTTCAAAGCACCGGAACCCAGAACTAGGACTTTCTTAAGCTGTTTCTTCATCATGTTATTTAACTATAAGTTTATTCTTAATAATAAAAAGTCTCTTCTGAAAATGTCTTGTTTAGTATCTATTTAGTTTCTTAGTCAGATTACTAAGGAAGATACACTATTTCGGGCAGCAAAGATACGTTAAATATCTGAATCATCCAAATTTTCTGCCATTCTTTACAGTTAAATAACATCAATTATTTAAAAATCCTTTCGGGATTGTCTCATTTTTGCTATTTTTTTGTTACTTTTGCAGCGCCTACAGAAATGTAGTAGAATGTTTCGAGAATAATAAAACAATAGCTTACAAGATAAAGTGATAACAACAATGAAAGTCGGATTATTCGTCCCTTGTTATGTGGATGCTTTATACCCTGAAGCGGGTGTGGCTACATACAAGTTACTAAAGCACTACGGACTGGATGTCGGTTATCCCGAAAAGCAGACTTGCTGCGGTCAGCCGATGGCTAACGCGGGTTTTCAGGATAAGTCGGAGAAGGTCATAGAGACATTTGATGAGCTGTTCAAGGATTACGATTACATCGTAGCTCCTTCAGCTTCATGTGCCGCTTACGTTAAGGTGTATTACCCTAAGATTCTGGAGGGTAAGCACGAGTGTATTTCATCAAAGAAGATCATGGATGTTGTGGAGTTCCTTCACGATGTGCTGAAGGTGGATCATGTGCCGGGAAAATTCCCGCACGTGGTGAGTGTGCACAACAGTTGCCATGGTGTGCGGGAACTGGGTTTGTCGTCTCCATCTGAGCGACACATCAAGCCATTCAACAAGATTATCGACCTGTTGAATATGGTGGAAGGCATTACCATCCACGAGCCGGAACGCAAGGATGAGTGCTGCGGATTCGGCGGTATGTTCTCTATCGAGGAGCCTGCCGTTTCTACCCGAATGGGAGAGGATAAGATCAAGCGCCACATGGCTACGGGTGCCGAATATGTCACCGGACCGGATTCTTCCTGTCTGATGCACATGGCGGGTATTGCCAAGAAGGAGAATATGCCGATCAAGTTTATCCATGTTGTTCAAATTTTAGCTGCAGGACTATGAGTACAGAACATTCCAAGAGAGCTGCGAAGTTTACGCAGAACGTAGAGAAGACCACCTGGCACGACGCTACCTTCTGGTCTGTTCGTCAGAAGAGAGATAAGATGGCGCAGGAGCTTCCTGAGTGGGAAGACCTCCGTGAGCATGCGTCTGAAATCAAGATGCACACCATCACCCATCTTGCCGATTACCTCGATATGTTTTCCAAGAACCTGGAGAGCCGTGGGGTGAAGGTGCACTGGGCAAAGGATGCACAGGAGTTCAACGAGATTGTGCTCGGAATCCTGAAGGATCACAACGTGAAGAAGATGGTGAAGTCGAAGTCGATGCTCACCGAGGAGTGCGAGATGAATCCTTATCTGGAGAAGCACGGAATCGATGTGGTAGAGACCGACCTGGGTGAGCGCATCATCCAGCTCCTGCACCAGAAGCCAAGTCACATCGTGATGCCTGCTATCCACCTGAAGCGTGAGGAAGTGGGAAAGATGTTCGAGGAGAAGGGAATCTCCAAGGAAATCGGTAACTACGATCCTACTTATCTGACCCGCTGCGCCCGCCATCATCTCCGCGACCAGTTTATGGAAGCTGGAGCAGGTATGACCGGCTGTAACTTCGGCGTGGCTGCCACCGGCGATTGCGTGGTCTGCACCAACGAGGGTAATGCCGATATGACCACTTCCATGCCTAAGCTCCACATCGTGGCGATGGGTATCGAGAAGCTGGTTCCTGACTATAAGTCATTGGCTGTATTCCAGCGCCTGCTCTGCCGCTGCGGAACCGGTCAGCCTACCACTGCCTTTACCTCTCATTTCCGCCAGGCTCGTCCGGGTGCTGAGATGCATGTGGTTCTGGTGGATAATGGCAGAAGCGATATTCTCGCCGACAAGGACCACTGGCAGACCTTGAAGTGCATGCGCTGCGGAGCCTGCATGAACACCTGTCCGGTTTATCGCCGTTCAGGCGGATACAGTTACACCTATTTCATTCCGGGTCCTATCGGTGTGAACCTGGGAATGCTGAAGAATCCTCAGAAGTACAGCGACAATGTTTCAGCCTGCACCTTGTGCTTGTCTTGCGACAATGTCTGTCCTTCCAAGGTAGGTCCTGGTTCGCAGATTTACGCCTGGCGCCAGAGTCTGGAGAGATTGGGCAAGGCTAATCCTGTGAAGAAGGCGATGTCGAATGGCATGAAATATCTCTTCGATCGTCCTGCGCTCTACACCACAGCCTTGAAGTTTGCGCCACTTGTCAATCTGATTCCTGAGTGCTGCACGCACTTCAGCAACTGGAATGCGTGGGGTATCGGTCACACCATGCCTGAGTTTGCGAAGAAGAGCTTCCACCAGCTTTGGAAAGAAGGAAAGGTGAAGTAGTGGCTAATCATAAAGTTCAAAGTTCAAATTTCAAAGTTCAATGAATAAAGAAGATTTCCTGAACAAGTTGCGTAAGAATACGCACGTTCAATTCGATATGCCTGCCGTAGATGTCAAGGGAATCCAGTATGAGGATACCTTGAAGCAGTTTATTGAGATGACTGAGTCTGTGGGTGGACACGTGATAGAGGCTGAGGCGGGCGAGAGCCTGGATGAGCTGGTGAAGAAGGCTTATCCGGAGGCGAAGGTCTTTGCTTCCAACCTGCCTGAGATTACCATCGCGCAGAAGAATCCTGATACCGTGGCTGAGGCCAACGACCTGAATGGTACCGATGTGGGTATTGTACGTGGTGAAGTGGGTGTTGCCGAGAATGGCTGCGTCTGGATTCCTCAGACCATGAAGGAGAAGGCGGTGCTTTTCATCTCCGAATATCTCGTGATTTTCCTTCAGAAAGATAAGGTAGTTAACAATATGCACGAGGCTTATGCCCGTATCGAGATGGATCCGAAGTATAATTTCGGTACTTTCATCAGCGGTCCTTCCAAAACTGCCGATATTGAGCAGGCTCTGGTAATGGGTGCGCAAGCTGCCCGTGGTGTGACAGTTGTACTTTTGTAAAAGGCAGAAATCCCGAAGCTCACTATCGTGTGAACTTCGGGATTTCTCTTTATACTGTCCATTCATAGGTGTCGTAAACCACGCCTCTTCCTCCGTAACCTTCCTTGTGGGCGATGAGGCCCTCATTGATCCAGGCTCCCTGCTGTTCCGTAGAACTGCCGAAATCCAGGTAGGGATAATCGGGGTAATCATGATACATAATCTGTTCGTAGATAGCCTCCATGGCTCCGAATTCCTTTCCCTCATCGTTGGTAGAACTGTATTGTCCATGTACCACTTGCTGGGTAATATAAAAGGTGAGGCCTCCTATGATGTGCCCGTTGCGATAAGCATTATATTGGATGATATTCTCGGGAAAACGGCTTTTCAGAAGTTCCATTTCCTGAAGCGTGTGTACCGGTTTGGCACCAAACCGCTTTTCCAGGTTCTCATTCAATACCTCCCAGAATTCCGACAGACTTGCATCTCTCACTACGGTCACCCCATTCTGATGAGCCTTCTTCAGACGGCGCAGGTGGTCTTTGCGCCAGCGCAATTTCTGCTGCATGAAGATGGTTGTGCCGATATTGCGGAGCAAAAGACACGCCTTGCATTTCCAGAAGATGGCATAGAGATCTTCTTCGGAAGGATGGAGATGATAGATCCAGGGAATAGGACGATACTGTACCTTCTCGAAACCCTGAAGACGCAGATAGACATTCAGTTCCTCAAAGAGTTGGCAGACATCTGAAATCGTGACGTGGATGTTCATGATCAGTCCGCCATAGGTGAGTCCGAAATGCGAGCAGAGGGTCTTGCCTACCTGATGGGCTGGCAGGATGGAATGGAGCTTCCCCTTCTTGAAGAATAGGAGAGAATAGTCCTTGAACCTATCGGAATGGTAATCCATATAGTTGCGGTAAAAGAGAAACGTAGCGTTTCGGGCTTTTGCCACATACGCATCCCATTGCTGGCGGTATTCGGGAGTGTATTTGATGATTTCAAACATGATGTCTTGCGTATTTGAGGAGTTTCTCAAACATGATGTCTTGCATATTTGAGAAACTCGTCGTAATCATAGATATAATCAGCTTCTTTGTACAATTCCGAAGCCAGGACCAGACAGACCGAACCGGCTGAGAAGTTTTCCAGCGTTCGCCAGATGCCTGTGTTGACGAGTAGTCCCTGGTCGGGGCGGTTGAGAAGATAGGATTGCTTCCGGTTTCCATCATCCAGCGTAACCGTGAAGGAACCGCTGGCAGCGATGATTACTTCCAGGCATTCCTTGTGGGCGTGACCTCCGCGGGCAGCACCTGCCGGAATCTCGTAAGTCCAGTAGGTGCGCCTGATGTGAAAGGGCACATCCTTGAAATCCTCTACATTCGTAGCCTGGAAGTCTTCGGATTGATGCGTGTTCTGGAAACGGATGATTTTTCCTATTTCTTTCATGAATCTTATTTCTTCATATATGGGTCGGTGCCCAGGACGGTCTTTGCCAGGCGCTTTGCCTTGTCGCGGAGCGCATTCAGGTCATCGCCCTTCTCGCCGTAGCAGAGAACGACACCCATGCGGCGACCTACGTGAGCCTCAGGCTTTCCGAAGATGCGGATGCGGGTGTGGTCTTCCTTCAAGGCATCAAGCATGTTGTAGTTCAATGGCTCTGTGCTTTCCTCTGGAGAGAGGATGACGGCAGAACAGCCGATGTGCTCCAGATGGATTCCGGCGATAGGCAAGCCCATCACGGCACGGAAGTGGAGCTCAAACTCGCTCAGGTTGGTAGTGTGACCGAGGGTAACCATACCTGTATCGTGTGGACGAGGACTCAACTCCGAGAAAATTACCTCACCCTGCTTGCTCAGGAAGAACTCTACGCCCCAGAGACCAGCACCGGTCAGCGCCTTGGTTACTTCGCCGGCAATATGTTCAGCCTTCTTCAAAGCCTCCTCTGGAAGCTGGAATGGCTGCCAGCTCTCACGGTAGTCGCCGCCCTTCTGTACGTGTCCGATAGGTGGGCAAAAGAGGGTAGGACCATCCTTCTGGGTTACGGTGAGGAGAGTGAACTCTGAATCGAAGTCGATGAATTCCTCGATGATCACTTCCTTCACGTCGCCGCGGCCTTCCTCCATCGCCTCCTTGTAAGCCTCCACCAGCTCATCGTCGTTGTGAACATAGCTCTGTCCATGACCGCTGGAACTCATCAGTGGCTTTACTACGCATGGGAAACCAATCTCATCGGCAGCGTTCTTGAACTCCTCGAAAGTCTTTGCATAGAAATACTTGGCTGTGCGCAGACCCAGTTCCTTGGCAGCCAGGTCGCGGATGGCACGGCGGTTCATGGTGTAGTTCACGGCACGTGCCGAAGGTACAATCTGAATGCCCTCCTTCTCGAAGTCGAAGAGGCGCTCTGTGCGGATAGCTTCAATCTCAGGCACGATGATGTCTGGGTGATGTTTCTCAACTACAGCGGTCAATGCGTCGCCATCGAGCATTGAGAACACTTCTCGCTCGTCGGCTACCTGCATGGCTGGTGCATTGTCATACTTGTCGCAAGCGATGACATACTGTCCTGCTCGCTTTGCGGCGATGGTAAACTCCTTGCCCAGTTCGCCTGAGCCCAAAAGCATAATCTTCTTCATTTATATGATGTTTAATATTTTATGTCCCTAAAATTAATCACTAATAATTAATCACTAATCATTAATCACTAAGTCCGAATTTCTTTCTGATAAATTCTGCGATAAACTTCTCTGTTTCTTCGATTCCCAGATGGCTGCTGTTGATGCAGAGGTCGTAGCTCTCGCTGTGTCCCCACTTCTTGCCTGTATAGTAATCGTAGTAAGAGGCGCGCTGCTCCTCATGGCTTTCGATAAACTTGCGGGCGCTGGCTCTGTCGATGTCCTTTCGCTTGCACACTGCCTTGATGCGGTCGTCGATGTTGGCGGTGATGAAAATATTGATCACATTCTTGTAATCACGCAGCACATAGTCGGCGGTTCTGCCCACAAACACGCAGTTGCCCTCATCGGCAGCCTTTCTGATGGCGTCGCTCTGGAACTTGTACAGACCTTCCTGCGAGAAGTCGTTGTGATAGAAGGTGTTGTCGCTCAGGAAGGGCAGATGTGTGTGGAAGAGAGACTTGAAGAATCCCTTCTGCTCATCGTTCTGCTCGAAGAATTTCTCCGAAAAACCGCTCTCCTTGGCAGCAAGGTTGAGCAGTTCTCGGTCGTAGCATTTGCAACCGAAATCTTCCGCCAGCTTCTCGGCGATGATATGGCCGCCGCTACCAATCTGGCGACCCACGTTTATGATAATCTTGGTCATAAGCTTAAAATTTTAGCTGTTAACTGTTAACTGTTAACCGTTAACTTTCATGTTTTCTTTATGTTGTCTTTTCAACTTGTTCATGTACCATGACATTACGATGGCAGCGATGACTGCGGCTGAGAAATCGGAGATAGGCATACTGTACCATACGCCATCAATATCCCAGATCATCGGCAGGAAAGCCAGGAGCGGCAGGAGGATGAGCAACTGTCTCGACAAGGAGAGGAAGATGCTGATCTTCACCTTTCCGATACACTGGAAGAAGTTCGTGATGACCATCTGGAAACCGATGATCGGGAAGCAGAACATCACCACTCTGATAGCCTTGATGCCCAAGTCTATCAGATGCTTGTCGGTAGTAAACATTCTCGCACAATAGTAAGGCAGGAACATCGCAATCAGCCATCCCGTCACCATGATGGCAGTGGCAGCAATGATGCTCAGGTTCAATACGCGCATCAATCTGTCCAGCTTCTGTGCGCCGTAGTTGTATCCGGCGATAGGCTGCATTCCCTGGTTGACACCTAACACGAACATGATGAACACCATCGCAATACCGTTAGCTATTCCGTAGGCACCCACGGAAAGGTCGCCTCCGAAACGCACCAGCTGGTTGTTGATGAATATGACGATGATGCAGGCGCACACGTTCATCAGGAACGGCGAAATGCCGATGGCGAGGATGTTATCTACGAGTTTCCTCTTCAGTTTGTAGATTCCTTTCTTGAAGTGGAGCAGCTCGCTCTTGTTGCTGAAGAGTTTGATCTGCCACATCAGAGCCATCAGCTGCGATAGGATGGTGGCGATGGCGGCACCCTGTATTCCCCATTTGAAGACGAGGATGAAGAGGGCATCCAGTATCACGTTCATCACCACCGTGAAGATGGTGGCGTACATTGCCTGCTTAGGCTTGCTCGCTGCTCGGAGCAGGGCGTTCATGCCGAAATACATGTGGCTCACCACATTGCCCAGCAGGATGATGACCATATACTCATGGGCATAGACGAGTGTCTGGTCGCTGGCTCCGAAGAATCTCAGGATAGGGTCGAGGAAGAGCAGACAGATGATGCTCAGTCCGATACCGATGATGAGATTCAGTGAAATCGTGTTGCCCAGAATGTTCTGCGCTGTGGCATAATCCTTTTGTCCCAACTTCACGCTGATGGCTGTGGACGCTCCTATGCCAACACCGGCTCCGAAAGCGGTGGTGAGGTTCATGAAGGGGAAGGTGATGGCGAGACCCGAGATGGCCATGGCTCCCACACCCTGACCGATGAATACGCGGTCAACAATGTTGTAGAGCGAAGAGGCGGTCATCGCAATCATCGCTGGCAGGGCATACTGAACCAGCAGCTTGCCCACAGGCTTCGTACCTAATTCTAATGTCGCTTGTTTATTTTCCATTTATATCTGTTTTTTCCTCATAGCCGCTCGCTCAGCTTCTTTCAGAAAGCAACTGCGGCGGCTACTTGTCTGCAAAATTACAAAAAATATCTGATACCTTATTATATATATAAGAAAAACTTGCATTTCCTGATAAAAACTTCCCTTTTCTTTTGGCATTCTCGTACAAAAACTGTACTTTTGCAGCTTAGTATAAACAATAACAATCTGATTTGTCAACAGCAGTCAGACGAGAAAATAATAATATAACAATCGTACTACCGATAAATGATGAAAAGATATTTGATGCTTTATGCATTCATTCTGTCCACCTTGACATTGTTGGCTCGCGATGGCAAGGTAACTGGCTTTCTGGAGGCCGATATGGTGTCTTTCCCTGGTGGAAAATGCCAGATGTATCGTCTTTATCTCAAGGATAAAGACCTCGACCATACGCCCTTTTCGGTGAACCGCCCTTCGGAATTCCTCTCCCAGCGCTCCATCGACCGACGTAAGCGCCAGGGCATTCCTGTAGATCTGACCGACCTTCCTGTGGCTCCGGCTTACGAAAAGCAGGTGGCTGAGGCAGGCATCGAGATTGTGGGGAAGAGCAAGTGGAACAATACGCTGCTCATCCGCATCCATAAGGACAAGGAGCTTCGCAAGCTGGAAGGCCTGGAATTCATCACCAAGAGGAAGAAGGTGTTCCAGGCTCCCGATTCCGTAAGTCAGCGTATGCGCTCGAATGTGCGCAATGGACTGAACGAGTGGAGTCAGGGCGATGGATTCTATGGCGCAGCTGATGCTCAGCTGAAGTCGCTGAACGGCAAAAGACTCCACGAAAGTGGCTATAGAGGCAAGGGAATGATGATAGCCGTATTCGACGGCGGATTCATGAATGTGGATAAGATTCCTGCCCTGCACAGCATCAAGCTGGCGGGTGTGAAGGATTTCGTGGTTCCTGAATCCAAGAATGTATTTGGAGAGATGGAACATGGCACGATGGTGCTCTCTACGATGGCTGCCAATGCGCCCGACTTCTATGTGGGTGTGGCTCCTGAGGCGCAGTATCTGCTGATAAGATGCGAGGATGAACGCACCGAGAGCCTTGCTGAGGAGGATTACTGGGCAAGTGCTGCGGAATATGCTGACAGCTGTGGCGTGGACGTCATCAATTCTTCGCTCGGCTATCATGGCTTCGATGATTCCTCGATGGATCATCATTATTATGAGCAGGATGGCAACACCGCCCTCATCTCCCGAACCGCATCGATGTGTGCCGACAAGGGAATCGTATGCGTGAACTCTGCCGGAAACGATGGTATGGGTTCCTGGAAGAAAATCAATTTCCCTGCCGATGCCACGGATATCCTCACGGTGGGAAGCATCAACGAACATGGCATAAATGCTGCCTTCAGTGCCGTAGGACCTACGGCGGATGGCAGAATCAAGCCTGATGTGATGGCCTTCGGAAGTCCTACCTGCGTGATTACGGGCAGGGGCAGCATCATCAATGATAATGGAACTTCGTTTTCCTCTCCGCTGGTAGCGGGTATGGTGGCTTGCCTCTGGCAGGCGCTGCCTGGCAAGACTGCCAAGCAGATCATCAAGCTCGTAAAACTGGCAGGCGATAACCAGCAGCATCCCGACAATGTCTTCGGATACGGTGTGCCGGATTTCTGGAAAGCTTATCAGACGGGAAAAGCGATTAAGTAAAGTAATGATAAAAAATCTATGTCCAATATGAAACGTTTAACTGTGACGCTCTTTGAACTCAATTCCATGGTGAGCGAAGTCATTTCGATGTCCTTGCCCGACAGCTATTGGGTGGAAGCGGAACTCTCCGAGGCTCGCGAGGGTTATGGCGGCCACTGCTATCTGGAACTGATTCAGAAGGATGAACGCTCCAATACGCCGATAGCCAAGGCTCATGCCAACTGCTGGCGAAACCGCTGGATGCTCATCAAACCCAATTTCGAGCGAGTGACGGGGCAGCGCATTCATACCGGCATGAAGGTGCTGCTCAAGGTGCACGCCCAGTTCCATGAGAACTATGGTTTCTCTTGGATTGTAGATGATATCGACCCCAACTATACGATGGGCGATATGGCGCGCAAGCGGTTGGAAATCATCAATACGCTGAAGGCTGAGGGCGTCTTCGAGCTGCAGAAGGAGCTGGTGCTCCCGATGTTCTGCCAGCGCATCGCCGTGATTTCGAGTGCTACGGCAGCCGGATATGGCGATTTCTGCAATCAGCTTGCCGATAATGATTACGGCTTGCAGTTCACCACCCGCCTCTTTCCTGCCACGATGCAGGGCGAGGGAGTGGAGCAGAGCATCATCGCTGCCCTGGACAGCATCAATGCCGAATATGAGGAGTTTGACTGCGTAGTCATCATCCGTGGCGGTGGTGCTACCAGCGACCTTTCCGGTTTCGACACCCTGGCGCTTGCCGAGAATGTGGCTAACTTCCCGCTGCCAATCATTACGGGTATAGGACATGAGAGGGATGAGAGTGTGCTCGATGTGATTTCCTTCCAGCGGGTGAAGACACCGACTGCCGCTGCCGCCTTCCTCATCAATCATCTCGCCGAGGTTTATGCCCGGGTGATGGATGCACAGGAAACCATCGTGCAGAACGTGAAGCACCGGTTGCAGGTGGAGAAGATGAGGCTCGAGAGATTGAGCAGCACCATCCCCGTTCAGTTCTCGCTGGTGAAGACGAAGCAGAGGGCGTATCTCGACCGTCTGATGACTCGCATTACGACGAATCTGCAGTCGAAGGTTTCGGATGCGCAGCGCCGTTTAGAGATTCTCTCGCAGAATATCCAGCCGGTACTGGAGCGTAAGATGCTCAATGAGAGTCATCGTCTGCAGCTTCTGCAGCAGCGCATTCTGGCGCAGGATCCGGAACTGTTGCTGAAGCGTGGCTACAGCATCACGCTGAAAGATGGCAAGAGCATCCGTTCTGCCTCGCAGCTGAAGGCTGGCGACATCATCGAAACGAGATTCGCCGAGGGCAATATTAAATCGGAAGTGAAATAATTCCCCACATGCCCTGAGGCAATAGGAATTTCCCATACGCCCTGAAAGGGCAGAAGCTCCTAGCCCAGGGCAACGCCCTGGGTAATAAAGAATGCAAACCTGTCGCCCTGAAAGGGCAGAAGCTTTAAAATATCCACTGTTAACTGTTAACTCTGTTAACTCCAAAAACAATAAAAATATGGCAAAAGAAGAAATGAAATACGAGCAAGCTGTAAGAGAGCTTGAGCAGATTGTAGAAAGAATGGAGAATGATGAACTGGATATTGATCAGCTCTCCGAGCAGTTGAAGCGTGCCAAAACCTTGGTAAAGCTCTGCAAGGACAAGCTCACCAAGACCGATGAGGAAATCAAAAAGCTCCTCAGTGAGGATTGATTCCTTCTGTTTCAGCCACCCCTGTTTCGGCGGATTTGCAATCCGCCGCCGTATGGGTAACTATTTCGGATTTGCAATCCGCTTCAAGGAACGGCGCAAGAACGAAAAAGTACCCATAAAATGGTAAAATAATGCCTCAAAACGGCAGAAATACGTAAAATAATAACGTTTCTACTAAATTTATCGCAAAATAGTTGCAGATTAATAGAATATTTTGTACTTTTGCATTCAAAATATTAGTAGAACATTAAAAAATAAGATGTTATGAAAGACTTAGATTGGTCTAATTTGTCATTTGGCTATCGCCAGACTGACTACAATGTTCGCTGTTACTATCGCGACGGCAAATGGGGCGAAATAGAAGTTTGCTCTGATGAGTATTTGAAATTGCACATGGCTGCAACCTGTCTGCACTATGGTCAGGAGGCTTTCGAGGGTCTGAAGGCTTATCGTTGCCCAGACGGCAAGGTGCGCGTGTTCCGTATGGACGAGAATGCTGCCCGCCTGCAGAGCACATGCCGTGGTATCCTGATGCCAGAGGTGCCAACAGAGTTGTTCGAGGAGATGGTGAAGAAGGTGGTCCGCCTCAACCAGGAGTGGATTCCTACCTACGAGAGTGGTGCTACGCTCTATATCCGTCCTTTGCTCATCGGTACAAGTCCTCAGGTGGGTGTGCATCCTTCTAAGGAGTATTGCTTCTTGATTTTCGTAACCCCAGTGGGTCCATACTTCAAGGGTGGATTCTCTACCAACCCATACGTCATCATCCGTGATTTCGACCGCTCTGCTCCTCTCGGAACAGGTATCTATAAGGTAGGTGGTAACTATGCTGCTTCCCTCAGAGCCAACAATATCGCTCACGAGAAGGGTTATGCATGCGAGTTCTATCTCGACGCCAAGGAGAAGAAATACATGGATGAGTGTGGTGCTGCCAACTTCTTCGGTATCAAGAACAATACATACGTTACTCCTAAGAGTACATCCATCCTCCCATCTATCACCAACAAGAGCTTGATGCAGTTGGCTGAGGATCTCGGTATGAAGGTAGAGCGCCGTCAGATTCCTGAGGATGAGTTGGATACATTCGAGGAGGCTGGTGCTTGCGGTACTGCTGCCGTTATCAGCCCTATCAGCTACATTGATGACCTGGATACAGGCAAGCGCTACAACTTCGGTGAGAAGCCAGGTCCTGTCTCTAAGCATCTGTATGATACCCTCCGTGGTATTCAGTATGGTACTGTAGAGGACAAGCACGGTTGGACAACCGTAGTTATTGAGTAAAAACCAATAAGAGATAATATTAAGTTCAGAGCACTTTGAGGAGTTTTCGCTCCTTGGAGTGCTTTTTTTATGTTTTTCCCTTGGAGTTTCATAAAAATATCGTATCTTTGCCCACAGAAAATATAACTTCTTAAAAGAAAGGAAAGATTATGCAGACAACTATCAACATATCATTGGATGTACCTCAGTCTTATCAGTTGGATACATTGAAGCAGGAGCTGACAGAGTATGCTAAGAAATTAGTGGCTAAAGCTAAGCCTAAGGCAAAGGTTGCAAGAAGGCAATATGCTCATGATGCTTTATGCGGTATTATGAAGACTGATAAGTCGGATAAGGAATTAATAGAGGAGTATCTAAAAGAAAAATTTCAAATTTGACAACGATGAAAGTCTTTTTAGATACTAATATTTTTATCGAATATACCACGTGCCGTAAGCAATTCAGATGGGTACGTGATGTTTTTGATGCTATAGAAGATGAAATTATTTCTGCTGTGGCTTCTGTTGGAGGTATGTACACAAATGCATATCTTGTTACTCTTTATTTTAAAGAGCATGGTATTCATAGGCCTGAGCAGACAGAGAGAGTCAGACAGACGCTTTTAGCGTTTTTGCAGTTGGCTCCTACTGTAGATTGTTCAGCAGAAACAGTTCAAGAAGCTGTCAATGATGAGCGCTTTACCGACATAGAGGATAGCTTCCAGTATCACTGTGCCTTGCAGAATGATTGTGATGTCTTATTGACTATCAATATCAAAGATTACAAGAACGTATTGGGGCAGAGACCCGAAGTCTTGACTCCTGAGGAATTTGTAGAGAAGTATCTCAAATAATATCATAAACAAGAAGCCTCTCGGCATTGCTTTGCCGGGAGGCTTCTTCGGCTCTTACGGCTGGTGGGGGTTAACAGGGTTAACAGTTAACAGTCGATTTTTCGATAGTCCCCCTCGCGTACCTTATTATATAATAATATATATATATATATATACTTCTTTTTATAGATATGGGGTGGAGACCATGCATTTTTCGGCTGTTAACTGTTAACCTGTTAACCCTGCCCATTTTTTAAGCCAACTCTATGCTTCTGGATAGAGAACTCATAGAGTTGGGGGATAAGAAACTATCACTTAGTTTCTTTAACACTTTCCGGGCTTCATAGATGGCAAGGATCGGTCATCTATTAAGCCTCCAGCTTGCCATCTATTAAGCCTCTTTTGTGTCACTTTCATGTCGCTTTCGTGTCGTTTTCGTGTCACTTTCGTGTCGCTTGTTTTATCCTTGTATTTCCCTTTATCTCGTAACCGGGAATACGTAGTATTCTCTATCTACATCGAAATCAAGCACCCACTGGTCAACGATGATATTGTCATCCAGCGCCTTGATTTCTACTGTATGGTAGCCGTCGAGCAGGGTTACGTAGAAGCTCTTGAGCGTCTGTCCGCGCCAATGATTCATCTTCCATTCCTTGGAGTTGTAATCCTCCTTCATCTGGCAGATTACCGGCTCTGCACCGTCGATGCTCACGCTTACCCGCATATTCTTCTCGTATGGCAGATAGCTCGGGATGGTGGCGAGGGTGAATCTTGCGTCTCCTATGCTGCTGCTTACGAATCTGTATCTCAGGATGGCTCCCTTTGGCAGCTTCACGGCGTTGTTGCTATGACCCAGCAGCGGTTTCAGCTGGATCTTCTCCGCAGTTCCATCTTTGGCAGCAGGTGCCTGGAAGGCATTCGTCCAGTCGTATGCATTCTTGGCGGTGATGTTCTTGGTGAATGTCACCAGCGGCTGGAGATCTTGATTTCTGTCGAAGGCATCCTGCATCAGAAGCTTGATATCCTTGGCAGGTAGAGCGCCCGGCAACTGCGGAGCTTGCATTTCTGCCCCATTTGTGGCGATGATGCTGCTCCATTTGCCCTTGCCCAGCTTCAGATAGTAGGCGTTGAGCTGCTTCAGGGTGTTGAAGGCGTTGAGGCTCACGGCAGCCGAAGCCTTGGCTTCATCATCATTCGGGAACAGTCCCGGACGGGCGATGTCTCTGGCTTCCTGTGCCTCCAGCTCCTTTTCGGCGATGAGGGCAGCAGAGAAGATAGGATATTTCACGATTTCGAAGAATCCGTCTCGCTGATCGGCAGGAAGGGTTCTTTCCAGATTGGCAGTCTTGGTCTTCAGCAGGTCGTAGGCGTAGAGATAGCGCTCCAGCTCATTGCCGAATTCGCCCGAATGAAACTCTGTATCGCCGTATGGCATTGCCATGAAGGCTGGCTGTCGGATGCTGGTCAGGCGATAGTATTCCTCCATCAGAGGCTTGATTTTCTTGGCTGCCACGTTGCCGAAGAGACTGCTGAGCCAGTTCTGCAGGTAGCTGCTGATGCCTCCCTGCAGCGCCTCACCATTCCAGGCGAGATCTGAAATCATGGCAAGCTGCAGCGAAACCATCTTCGGATTGGTTACGTTGGCAATCCATGCGCAGTCTTCATCATTATGCATCTCCGAGCGATGGGATTTCTCCCGGTGCTCCGACTTGGTTTCCAGATAATCTCTGTTGTTGAGCATCTCGAGCACCAGGGCAGGGGAGATAGTCTCCAGCTGCATCTGGTTGCCGGCACAGATCATCTTTACGTTCTCCAGGGTCTTCTTATGCTTTTTCTTGTGTTTCTTGCCGGTGATTTCCGTCACCTTGTAGTTTTCGGCAATGCAGATGTCGAAGCTATCCACCACCGCCTTGTTGTAGGCAGCCTCGTGCTTGCCGTCCACCTGCCAGAGGGTGTTGGCTCTCAGTCGCAGCATCAGTCGCGCCAGCTGACTGTAGTTCTTCTGATTCATCCACTTGCTTCCGTTGAGGGCAAGACCTCTGAATTCAATTCTCGGGATTTCTATCTTCTCCGTTCCCACCTGGGTAGAGAGATTCTGACGTGTCTGCGGCTTCAGGTCGTTCCATCCTGCCATAGGCGAAACGCCAGCCATACGCGAAAGCTCCATGATGGCGTAGGCAGTGCCTCGGGCGTCGCTTCCTATCACGATGATCTTGCCCTTTCGGGTTCCGATATAGAAAGCATCCTTGGCTGTGATGAACTTGTGGAGCGGAGCGCCGAGCTTTTCTACGGCAGAAAACTCCTTGTTGGTGAGCTGGTTGAGCTGGTAAATCTGGATGTTGGCACTGGGTTTCTCCTTCGCCTCGTTGCCGGTTACAGCCTTCATGTCGTTGGAAAACATCCTGAGGGCAATCTTCACCACAGGCGAAGTGGTGGCGTTGATAGAGTAGCTTACCTTGCCCGAAGCATCCGCCCAGTTGATGCTGGTAGCTGCAGTCACATTCTCTTTCTTCTTACTCTTGCTGAAGGTTTCAGCGCCTGCCTGCTGCACGGAAAGACAAGCCAGAGAAAGGGCGAAACCTACTATGATTTTCTTATAATTCATTTTTATTCAGTTTTGTCGTTTTGAAGGTGGAGGGGGAATCCGAAGTTCCTGATGTCGCTTCATCATCTTCTCCAATCTGCAAAGATACATAAAAGTGTTTAATAACTGAAATTATTTAGTTTTTATTTGCTTATTACATTATTTATTGTTACTTTTGCACCAAACAAAACAATAATTATGACATTATATCCAAAATTAATTGAAGAGGCTCTTGCTACCGTCATCTATCCCGGTACCAAGAAGAACCTTATAGAGAGTGAGATGCTGGCAGATACGCCTAGCATCAATGGTATGAAGGTGAAGGTGGTTCTGCTCTTCCCTAGAGATACCGATCCTTTCCTCAAGAGTACGGTGAAGGCGGCTGAGGCTGCCATCCATTATCATATCTCCAAGGAGGTAGAGGTGGAGATCGTTACTGAGTTCAAGTCGGCTCCTCGTCCTGAAGTGGGAAAAATGCTTCCTCAGGTGAAGAACGTCATCGCTGTAAGCTCGGGTAAGGGTGGAGTAGGTAAGAGTACGGTTTCTGCCAATCTTGCCATCGCACTTGCCAAGTTGGGTTACAAGGTGGGCTTGCTCGATACCGATATTTTCGGTCCTTCTATGCCTAAGATGTTCGGTGTAGAGGAAGAACGTCCTTATTCAGTTCACAAGGATGGCAGAGATCTCATCGAACCTGTAGAGAAATATGGCGTGAAGCTCCTGAGTATCGGTTTCTTCGTAAGTCCTACTACGGCTACCTTGTGGCGTGGCGGTATGGCTTGCTCTGCCCTGAAGCAGCTGATTGCCGATGCTGACTGGGGTGAGTTGGATTACTTCATCCTCGATACTCCTCCTGGCACCAGTGACATTCATCTTACCCTGCTCCAGACACTCGCCATCACGGGTGCGGTGATCGTAAGTACTCCTCAGCAGGTGGCGCTTGCCGATGCAAGAAAGGGTATTGATATGTATCAGAATGATAAGGTGAATGTGCCTATCCTCGGTCTTATCGAAAATATGGCATACTTTACTCCTGCCGAGTTGCCGGAGAACAAGTATTATATCTTCGGTAAGGAGGGTTGCAAGAATCTCGCCAAGGAGATGAACGTGCCATTGCTTGCCCAGATTCCTATCGTTCAGAGCATCTGCGAGGGTGGTGATGATGGTGCGCCTGCTGCTACCAAGGTTGATTCCATCACCGGTCAGGCTTTCCTGAGCCTCGCCCAGAGTATCGTGACGGTAGTGAACCGCAGAAATGCCGAGAAGGCTCCAACCAAGATTGTCAGTACACACTAATAAATAACCTATTCGATAAGGTTATAAAATAAAAAAGCTAGGATTGCCCGCAAGCAGTCCTAGCTTTATTTTTATCTCAGGGGTTAACAGGTTAACAGTTAACAGCTGTTTTTTGTATGGTCAACCCCTACTTCTTGAATTCTAGCTCTTGATTCTTTAGCCTCCAGAAGCTCTTGATTTTTAGCCTCCAGAAGCTCTTCTGCCTCATCCTCTTCTTCTGCAACTTCGGCAGTAAGATTCGCCTTGAGTCTTGCTGAGCGCAACTGCTGCCTGAAAACCAGGCAGGTAGCGAGGAAATATACGCCCGTCTGTATCCAAAGCGCTCTGAACTCCGGCAGAATATCGGCAAGAGATGCTCCCATGCTGCTGATTCTCAGGAATCCCCTGATACCGAAGGTAGATGGGAATACCCACGCAAATCCCTGCCAGAAGGCTGGAATATTGCTCTGTGGCCACGAAATACCCGTCATGAATAGCAATGGTACTGAGGTGAAAACCACCAGAAGCATTACATTCTCACGGTATCTTACCAGGCATGATAGCATCAATCCGAAGAATACACACGACAGAATATAAGGCAGAAGGAAACCCAGAATGGTGGTCCAGGTTACCATACTTACGAAGCCGAAAAGTTTCGGAACAACCAGCGTCAGGTACATTCCCATCACGGCGTAAACCATGAAATAAGCCATCGACTTGCCGAATACGATTCGGAAAATGCCGCCATAATGCTTGCTCACCGGTATCAGTTCGCGGTTTCTGTTCAGCTCTCTCGATGTTCCTGCTGCCATTCCGATGCCCAGCAGCATGGTTTGCTGCAGAATGAGTACCAGTACACCCGGAAGAATCGCATTACCATATCCCCCGGTGGTATTGAATATCGGAACTTCATCGAATTCCAGTGGATGGGCGGTTATTTCATCATCCCGATCCGTGAATCCTCCTCCCTTCGAAATCTGGATTCCCGAGTTGATCTGGCTTGCCACACCCTGTGCGGTCTGGAAAATCGCCTTATAGGTCAGCATCAGACTCATATCGCAATATACGCCCACATGCGCCTGTTCACCACGATTCAGCTTGGTGTCGAAATCGGCAGGAATATAGACGATTCCGTGCACCGCCTGCCTTTGCACCAGCTGCTTCGCCTCGTCGAGACTGTTGCAGTAATAGGTGGCCTTGACATCCGGAGAAGCATCGTAATCGCGGATAAACTCGCGGGAAGTATGGCTGTGGCTCAGGTCAACAATCGCCGTATCCACCTCTCTCACCACCTCGTTGTTGTAAATCCACGAGTAGAGCAGCGGATAGCCCAGCGGTACCAGGATGCAGAAGATGAGCACACCCTCATCGCGGAACACATTGCGCATTTCCGTCTTCCAGATGTAGCACATATCCCAGATTCCATTGATGATCTTATATAATAAACTACTTTTCTTCATTATGGTAGGTATTTATATACTAACATTGCCTTCTTGATGTTCCATACGGTGAGCATTGGCAGGGCACAGAAGAGCACCATCGCACCCCAGTGGAGCACAGCATCGCTCATCGGGAAACCGTTGAAGATGTTCATCTGGTAAATCATATAATAGTGGCGCATAGGGAAGAGCTGTCCGATGGCCTGGATTGGCGAATCCATGGAGAAGAGTGGATAGGTGGCTCCGCAGATGGAGAAACTCACCACACCCCAAAGCGAACAGATACTCATCGACATGCGCAGGGAAGGCATCAGTCCGAAGGCAAAGATACCGAAGCACTGGCAGGACAATACGCTCAGAATGCCCAGCAGTATGATGGGCGCAGCACCTCCCGGATGCGGGAATCCCAATACATAATAGATGTAGAACTCGAACAGCAGGAAGATGCTCAGGAAGATGAGCGTCTGAGGCAACATCTTACCTGCGATGGCGAGATAAGGATTGTTGTTCGCCATTCGCATCCAGTCTTTGGCTCTGTTGAACTTCAGTTCCGTTCCGATGGAATAAGGGGTGATCAGGAAGATGAACAGCATGATGAGTCCCGGCACCATCACGCTCGACAGATAATAGTTGTAGTTGGCGTAAGGGTTGCCTATCATGTGCAGATCCACGGCGATGGGCTGCAGGAAGGTCATGATTTCATCGTTCGTCTTTCCCAGTGCCGACAGCTTCGCCATACCTGCTGCTGCGCCTCCCAGGGTGGAAATGGTCTTCAGATCGCGGAAGAGCAGGGAGCCTGCTGCCAGCGAAACGCTGCTGTAGTAGAAGGAAATCTTCGGCTGTCGGGAAGCCATCAGACCTGCCTCCGTTCCGTTAGGAATCACCAGGAAGGCATAGATCTCGTTCTTCTGGATAGCATGTCTTGCCTCGGCTATGTTTTCATAGTGAGCCACCACCTTGGTGGTCTGGAAAGCGTCAAGCTTATGCACCAGCTGGCGGGAGGTATGAGAATTGTCCTGGTCAACGATGCCCACAGGCATATCCGTAGGCACACCTCCCTGCATCAGGGTAGTGAAGAAGATCACCACCACGATGGGGAAGATGACCATGCAGAAGAGATAGATGGGATTCTTCCGCATGATGCCGCACTCTCTACGGGCAATATGATATAATTTCTTGAACATTGAAAATCTCAAAGTTATTTAATGATGAGTGACATTCCCGGGCGCAATCCCTCGAGCTTGGTGATAGGACGGGCCTTCACCTCGAAAGTCTTGCGGTCGTAGTCGCCATTATCCTTGGTTGCCTTCCAGGTAGCATAGGAACCCTGGTCTTTCAGGTAGTAAACCTTCATCTTGATTTCCTTGTTGAAGGCAGGAACGAAAGCGGTGAACTCATCGCCCTTGTTCAATCCCTGGAGATGATCCTCGCGAACATTGAAGGTACCCCACATATCGCTCATGATAGAGATGCTCATGATAGGAGAACCGAGACCCACGAGCTCGCCTACCTTAGGATAGACATTGCTGACCTCGCCTTCGCACTGGGCCACCTGAACGGTCTCCTTCAAGAGATTCTTCACTACATCTACAGCGCTCTTAGAAGCCTGTGTGTTGTTGGCAGCCATGCGCTTCTCCTGCTCGCGGGCACCATTCTTCGCCATCTCATACTGGCTCTTGGCTGCAGCCACCTGAGCCTCGGTAGCCTTGTAGGCTGCAAATGCTTCGTCGCGCTTCTGACCGCTGATCACACCGTCATTATAGAGGTTCTGCATGCGGTCGTAAGTCTTCTTGGCAATGGTTGCAGCAGCTTCTGCCTGCTGAACCAGCTGGAAGGCACCCTGAATCTGCTCCTTGCGTGCACCGGCATCGGTAAGGTCCTTCATAGCTTCTGCTGCGGCATTGGTTGCCTGGAGCATCTGCTCCTGCGATTTCATCTCTGGAACTTCGAGGATGGCGAGGGTGTCGCCCACGTGAACGTAGTCGCCCTCCTTGACTCTCAGTTCTACGATGCGGCCTGGCAACTTGCAGGATACTCTGTATTCTGATACTTCTACCTCGCCCTGGATAGTGTCGTCCTTCTGCTCAAGCGTGAAGAAGCCAATGATTCCCACGAGTATGACAACTGCCGTAAAACCGATGACGGCAAGCAGTATATTGTTATGCTGTGATTTCTTAGACATGTTTTTATCTGAATTTGAATTTTGAAAAATGTTTCTATTGTTACTGCAGGATACCGAGCGCCTTGTTAAGCCCTACCTGTGTCAGCTTCACGTCGATTTCCGCATCGATCTTCTGGCTCTGTGCCTGCTGCCAGGCAGTCTGAGCTGCCATCACATCAGTTACCTCCATCACTCCTTCCTTGAATCCGAGGTTGGCGCATCTCAGGTTCTCGTTGGCGCTGTCAATGTTCTTGATGGCCATGTTGAGCTTCTTCTCAGCTTCCTTCACCTTGAACTGGCTCTGGGTAATCTGGAGATGGATCTTCTCGCGGGTATCATCGAGGTTCATCTGGGCAATGTTGGTGGCAGCCTTGGATGCACGCACCTTATAGGCACCGTCGAACCAGTTCCATACCGGAACCTGCACGATGACACCAATATTCCATACGCCGGTAAACTTCTTCTGGAAACCATTGAACACATTTGGATTCGAAATGGTGTAGCCGCCGGTCAATGCCACATGAGGCAGATAGACGGCGCGAACCAGATTGGTGGCTTGCTTGGAAATATCGACCGTATTCTGGAGCATGCGCAATTCCGGACGGGTATTCATCGCAGAATCAGAAGCGGCTACTCGCTGCTGCTCTGTATCCACAGGAGTTCCCGAAAGAGCCAGCGTCTCCTTGTCTTCATCGGCAAGAGTCACTTCCTGGTTCATCGGAATGCCGCAAAGCTGACAGAGAAGCATCTTGGAGAGCACCAGACCGTCTTCTGCCTGGGTAATCTTCATCTCAGCCTCGTTCACCTTTACATCTACCTTCAGACCATCTGCCTTGGTGGCTACGCCCTGCTGAATCATCTTGTGAACATCGTCGTTGAGCTTTTTCACCAGGTCTCTGTAGCTGGTGGCGAGCTTGTACTTCTGCTTCAGCGAAACGGCAAGCCAGTAAGCCTGGTCTATGCTGTAGAGGGTCTTCTGGGTCTGCATGTCGAGATCATTGTCTGCTATCTGCTCACCGATGTCTGCAATCTTGTTGGCTGCCAGGATGGCGCCGCCCATATAGATAGGCTGGCGGAGCATCACGCTACCAGCCCACATGTTGCGGGTGTCGGTGCGGAAAGCATCCACCACGCTCTGTCCGATGGCATTGCCCTGCTGCTGGATAACGCTTCCTTTCTCGTTGAGCAATCCTCCGATTTTCTGTGCCTGTTCAGGGGTGAGCATTCCCTTGCTTACCAGATCGGCCATCACGTCGTTGGCATTGCCGGTGATTCCACCTACGATGTTGGAACCCAAATTGCTGAATGCTGACTTCTGACCATCATTGAGCAAAGAGATCTCCTTGCTGAACCATTCATATCCGCCCATGGCATCTACCTTTGGCAAATATTTCGTGCGCGCCGATTTCTTCAGGTTGGTCGCCACGTCCTTCTTGAGCTTAGAGGCATTGATCTGCTTGTTGTTGCGTAGCGCCATCGCACGACAACTGTCGAGGTTCAGAACCATCGTTTGAGCCTCGGCTGCAGTCATTGCTCCCATCAGCATGATAAGAGTTAATATTTTTTTCATTCCTTTACTATAATATTATAATATCGGTGCAAATTTATGGAAATATTCGCAAACCACAAAGGATTTTTTATTATCAAATCTTTAAGAATCGAAAATTACCTTACATTATGGAAAAATGGAACATTCTTCTATTCAAATTCAACAACGATTTCTCCTTCCCAGTCGGGATTTACGGTGAATCCCATGTTCCCTTTTTCGGAATCATCATCTTCTTTCTGGTCAGGGTCGGAGATGGTATGGTCTTTGAAGCTGATATTGGTTTGGGTGATGTTGTTGCATTTCACCGGGATGCCTTCCTTGGAATATTCCTTGATGCTCTGGGCATCTGCATCCAGGATGTTGATGGTCATTTTCAACCCCTTGTTCTCTTCGCGTGGGAAGGTATAGACCGAATAATCCCTTTTGCCTTCCTGAAGCTTGAAGCTTTCGGTCTGCCGGCTTTGTACGCATCCATAACCCGTTACGGCGTCAAGGGTGCTGCTGCCTCCCGTATAGTAAAACTTGATGCTGTGTGCCTCGGCGGGGATGGTGGCGTCGGTAATATGGACCTTAAACTGTGCCACGGCTCTATTCAACAGGATGTAATCATCCGTATCTTCTCCATCTATCACATTGAAAGTGCCGTAATAGAAGAAGGTATCGGTCATCTTGTTCTTGTAGAATTTCACTTTCTCAGGGGAACTGATCGTACAGTTTCCGCTTCCGTTATGGCCGATGGCAACCATTCGGTATTTTCCCGCATCCAGATTAAACCCGATATCTTCGTAGCCATCTTCTGCTTTCAGATTCAGGGTCTTCACCTTTTCCTCTCCATCAAAAATGGCGATGGAGAGCCGGGAGCAGTAATCTTCTAGAGGCTTTCCCTCTACTTCCTCATCTCCTTCATCCAATCCGTCTTCATCTCCTTCCTCCTCATCTTCGAAATCTCCTTCTCCGCTTCTTGTTCCCGTAGAATTGTTTTTTGCCACGGACGCATGGATGATTACGTTGGCGTTTGCGTCATGTGAATTGGTACCCGAATCATCGAGTGCAAACTTTTCGCATGAAGTAAGCGTAGCTACCAGCATCAGCAAGAGGGATGCCAGCCAGACATAGGTCTTCTTCTTCATATCACTAAGTTTTTAGTTTGCTTTCTATGCGTGGTGCAAGACGTTTTCTTGCGCATGAAAGTCGCAGCAAATATACGGTTTTTCTGCGAAAATGGCAAGGATATTTTAAAAAGAATGCATATTTTTGGCTAATTATCTTTTTTTTCGTATATTTGCACCCGTTTTTTCAGCGAGAAGAATCATTTGTATCTATATATAATAAGGTACGCGCGTGAGAAATGGGTAAATATGGCATGGTATTTACATGAAAAGGAATTGGGTTTAAATAATAAGGAACAAGATATATTTATGGATAAGAAGATAAAAGCATTGTTTTTCGACATCGACGGCACGTTGGTGAGTTTCAAGTCTCACAGGATTCCGCAGAGTACTGTGGATGCTTTGGAGCAGGCTAAGAAGAATGGGGTAGAGGTGTATATTTCTACGGGACGCCCCAAGCAGATCATCAATAACCTCGGTCAGATAGAGCATCTCATTGATGGTTACATCACAGCCAATGGTGCCCGCTGCTTTGTGGAGGATACATTGGTGAGCCAGCACGCCATCCTTCCTTCAGACGTGAAGAAAATCATCGAGGCTGCTGATAGAGACAACTATCCAGCCATCGTGGTAAGCGAAAGCCGTTTTGCCATTCATCATTATACCGACGAGGTTTATGAAATCTTCTGCAAGGGATTGGGAGTAGATAGCAGTATCTTCATCACGGATGTAGATGCTTTGGGCGATGAGGCCATCTTGCAGGTCACTCCTTTCTGCACCGTAGATCAGGAAGCGCTCCTGATGCCTACGCTCGCAAACTGTACTTCCGGAAGATGGCACCCTGCCTTTACTGATATTACTGCGCGTGGAGCCGATAAGGGAAAGGGGCTCCACGCAATGGCTGATTATCTCGGCTTGAACATTGAAGAAACCATGGCGTTCGGCGATGGCGGCAACGACATCTCTATCATCAAGAAGGCAGGTGTAGGTGTAGCAATGGGCAATGCTGGTGATGAATTGAAGCAGGTAGCCGATTACATTACGACTCATGTGGATGAGGATGGTGTGAAAAATGCCCTCATCAAGTATGGTGTTATTTAAAATAGATGAGCATTTGTACAAAATTAGATAAGGATTCATATAAAATAGATTGAATTTTGATTCCGTATTCAAAATGGAAGCAGATATGTGTCTTTCATTTTGTTATAGAATATAAGGTAAGCGTGGTGTTTTGTTTGAAAACATCACGCTTACCTTTTGTTTTGAAAACTGCCTATTTGCTTGGTATGTTCTTGGAAAATATGTCTTTTTGTTGGTTAAAGTTGTTGAAAGCTATCGAAAAGTAGAGAAATATGCAGAAAAAATACAAAAAGTAGAAGAAAATCTGTTTTAGGTTGCATTTTGTTAGCTAAAAATTTGTTTATTTTATAAAAAGTGTGTATCTTTGCACCCGATATTTGTAAGTTGTTAAATTTAAGAGAGAGAAATTATGACAAAAAGACTAACCATGTTAATGGGAGGGCTTGTTCTTTCAACAGGAATGGCTCTCGCACAGACTACTGTTACAGGTAAAGTTGTTTCTCAGGAAGACGGTGAGCCAGTAATTGGCGCCTCTGTAAGAATTGTAGGAACTAAGACTGGAACAGCGACTGATGTCGATGGTAATTTTACGCTTCCAAATGCCAGCAAGGATGCTGTCTTGGAAATCAGTTACCTCGGTATGCAGACTAAAACTATGAAAGCATCTGCTAAAATGAAAATCATTTTGGTTTCTGATGCAAGAAATCTTGACGAGGTGGTTGTTACTGCCTTGGGTATGAAACGCTCAGAGAAAACTTTGGGTTATGCTGCCAGTACAGCCAACGCTTCTGAGTTGACTGTGGCTAAGTCTGGTTCCCTGATGAGTGGTCTTCAGGGTAAGATGGCTGGTGTGCAGATTTCTGGTGGTGGTGTTACAGGTACCTCTCAGAAAGTCGTAATTCGTGGTATTTCTTCTGTTTCTAGCAACAACCCATTGTATATTGTTGATGGTGTGCCTATCAACAATGACCGTTTGGGTGATAACTCTGTTGACTTTGGTAGTGGTGCAGGCGACATCAACCCAGAGGATATTGAATCGGTAACTGTATTGAAGGGTGCTTCTGCTACCGCTCTTTATGGTTCCCGTGCAGCCAATGGTGTTATTATGATTACTACAAAGAAACCACAGGGTGACAAGAAGGCTTCTATCACTTACGATGGTTCTTTGACATTTACTGATGTGCTTCGAGTGCCAATGACTCAGAATCTCTTTGGTCAAGGTTGGGGTTCCTGGTCTAATGAGGAGAACGGTTCTTGGGGACCTCGTCTCGATGGTCGTGAGCATTGGTATGGTTCTACCGGTCTTTCTAACGGCGAGACTTTAACCAAGCCTTTTTCTTATGTTAAGAACAATATCCGTGACTTCTATCAGGTAGGTAAGGAATGGAACAACAACGTATCTCTCCGCTATGGTGATGAGAAAGTAGGTATTGTTGCATCTTACGGTAATGTAAGTTCTAATGGTATTACTCCTAATGATGGTGATACATATCATCGTAATACCTTCTCACTCCGTGGCTACGCCAATATCGACAGATTCCATCTGGACATGTCCTTGAACTATGTTCGCAAGGATATGCGCCGTTCTCGTGATATGTATATGGAGTTGCTTCAGGGTGCTTCTGATGTTCGTTTCACAGATATGAAGGATTACAACCTTGAGCGTAACAATGTAGATAACTACTATACATTGTATGCTACCAACCCATATTATATGGTAGATAACTTCTATTCTACTTACCAGGACGACCGTATTTATGGTAAGTTGGAGTTGTCATACGATATAACCAAGGATATCAAGGTAATTGGCCGTTTCGGTGGTGATTATACCAATTATAAGACCGAGCGCATCGAACCACGTATTATTTATACCGAGGGTTCTTATCAGGCAACTGGTAATGGTACAACTGTAGGTAACCAGGGTTACTATTCTAAGTATCGTTCTCAGCGCGGACAGATTGACGCCAGCCTCTTGCTGACCGGCAATCATACTTTCGGTGATTTCTCGGTAGGTGCAACCTTAGGTTGGAACTTGAACCAGAGAAACTATGATAATGTAGGTGGTTATAATGAGCAGTTGGATATTCCAGGTTGGAATTCCTTGAGTAATACATCTTCCTATTCGATTACTGATACTGACTCATGGAATAGAAGATTGTTGGGTCTCTTGGGACAGGTTGAATTGGGTTATAAGGATTGGGCTTTCCTGAACCTTTCTGCCCGTAACGACTGGTCTTCTACTCTTCCTATGGGTGATAACAGCTTCTTCTATGGCGGTGCCAATGTGTCTGTGCTTCTGAATCAGGCTATTCCTGCTTTGAAGAATGTCAAGCAAATCGACTTGTTGAAGGTTCGTGCAGCTATAGGTCAGACAGGTAATGATGCTAATGTATATATGACCAATTCATATTATGTACCAGCTCAGTATTACTATACTTATTTGCCAATTTCCGGTGTTTCTGGTTTGACAGAGTATAACCGTTTGCCAAATAAGTCATTGAAGCCTGAGATTACAACTGAGTATGAGCTTGGTTTGAGCGGTACATTCTTTGGCAACCGTTTGAGCTTCGATGTGGCTTACTATGATCGTACAACCAAAAATCAGATTATCTCTGCTACTTTGGCTCCTGAGACAGGTTATACTTCTAACACCCGTAATGTAGGTAAACTTCAGAACAAGGGTATTGAGGCGATGGTTAATTTTACTCCTATCCGTACTAAGGATTGGGAGTGGAGTGTAGGTGCTACATTCGCTAAGAACTGGAGTGAGGTGAAGGAACTTTGGGATGGTCTTGATGAATATACCATTCCTGTAGGTACTATTACAACAGGTAAGTATTCTTCTATGCGTGGTGTATCTTACGTATTGAAGGTCGGAGAACCTATCGGTATCTTTAAGTTGCCAGCAACAAAGACCGTTCAAGATAAAAACAGTCCATATTATGGTTATAGAATCGTAAATGGTAATGGTTTCTTGCAGTCTAGTACTACAGATTATGATTATCTCGGTTCTTCTCAGCCAGATTTCGTAATGGGCTTCACTACACATCTGAAGTGGAAGAACTTGAGTCTTGCTGCAACGGGCGACTGGCATAAGGGTGGATTGATGTATTCTGAGACATCTTATATTACTCACTTCAATGGTAACTCTACAGAGACCGTATTCAATGAGCGTGATGCTTTTGTTTATCCTCATTCTGTAAAGATTGTTGGTGGAGAGTATGTTGAGAATAATATTCCTGTAGCTTCCAACTATATGAATTATGTTCAGGGTAACTATAGTTACAACCCAGAGGTGCGTCGTGATTTCGTTGTAAGCCGTTCTTACTTCAAACTCCGTGAGTTGGCTTTGACATACGATTTCCCTAAGACAATCACAAGTGCATTGAAGATGCAGAAGTTGTCTTTGAGTCTTGTTGGTCACAACTTGTTGCTCATCACTCCAAAGCATCAGAATTATATCGACCCAGAGTCTTCTAACTTTGGTAATGATATCAGTTCTGAGTTTGGTGAGACTATGGGTTCTGTGTCAACTCGCAACTATGGTATTAACTTGAAGGTTGTATTTTAATTAAAGGAGATTTCTTATATGAAAAGATATAAATTTTTAAGCGCAGCATTGCTGGGAGCCGTCTTGACAATGGGTACTGTTACTTCTTGTAGCGATTCTGGCTATTTGGATATCAACTACAACCCTAACTATCCTTCTACAGCTTCCTACAAGCAGTTGCTTCCGGCTGCCGAAGGTTCTATCGTGGCTGTCAGTGGTCTTTATCAGCAAATTACTGGTGACTTCTGGTGCCAGTATGTAACACAGGGTAATAGTACAAACCAGTATAATACATTGGCTAACTATGCTGTAACAACATCAGGTTCAATTCCTCCTGTTACTACGGTTTGGCAGAATACATATGCCAACAGTCTGGAAGATTTAAAGCTGGCTTTGGCTTCTGCTGAAGAAAGTAAGGCTTGGAACTATTGGATGGTTGCCAAGATTCTTCAGGCCTATAATTTCTTGGTATTGACTGATACTTATGGTGATATTCCGTTTACAGGTGCTCTTGATATTGAGAACAATCCACATGCTGCATTCGATGATAGCAAAACTGTAGTTTATCCGGGTATCCTGGAGATGTTGGATGCTGCCATTGCCAAACTCGATGATGCTAAAGCTGCAGAAAAAGCTTCACCTTTAGGTGTTGTTGACTGTTTCTTGGGAGGCAGTATGGATAGCTGGGCAGGCTTTGCCAAGAGTTTGAAGTTGAAGATGTATCTCAAAGACTTCGATGCTCATAAATCTGATATTCAGGCTTTGCTTAGTGCAGGTGGTCTCTTGGAGCAGGATTGTGCTTGGGTAAATTGGGAAGATGGTACTAATAAGGGCAATCCTCTTTATGAGTTTAATATCCGTCAGTTGAATACTACTGAGAATATTCGTGCTTGCCATACTTTCTTAGAGTATCTTTTGGATAAGAAGGATCCTCGTATCATCAAGTTGTATGAGGTAACTGCTAATGCCAAAAAAACTCTCGGCTATTCTTCTGATGAGGAACTGATTGCTCACATGGATGAATGCTATGAGGGTCTTCCTTGTGGAACAAAACCAAATACTGATGAAACTACAGAGGGTGGTATTGCAATCTCTAAGTCTTCTCGTATGAAACAGGCTTATAATGATGCTGTCTATCTGATGAACGAGGCTGAATGCGAATTGATGATTGCTGAGGCTTATGCTCGTTTGGGTAATGCTGAAAAGGCTGAGGAATATTATAATAAGGGTGTTCTTGCTGGCTTCAGCCGTTGGGGATTTGATGGTACAGCATTCGTTGATGGTGCTTACAAGTTCGATAAGGCCGATATGCTTCATAGTATCGCCATGCAGTATTGGGTAACTTATGCTGGTGCGAATGCTTATGATGGCTGGATGACCCGTAACCGTTTGGGTATTCCTGAGGTTCAGGCTAATATTACTGTTCGTAAATCAACAACTGCTTTGCAGCGTGAATTGTCTGATGGTTATGTGTTAGGCAATTTGGTTGATCCAGGTGCTAGCAATATGAATGCCGGTGAGTATCCTATGCGATTGCTTTATCCTACAGCTACTACATTGTATAACTCTGCTGCTGAAAAGTATGTAGAAGAGAATGGAAACTCGCTGACCAAGAAACTTTGGTGGGAGAAGTAATGATTATTAATGTAATAAACGAAAAGTCATGAAGAAAATATTATATTTTTTGAGCTTTGTTTTCGTAGCATTGTTTACTGCATGCTCTGAGGGAGACGATTTCGATATCGATTATACTCCTATTGCTCCTATTGGTGGTCAGTATAGAATCAATGTGGAGAGAGGTTATGATGCTTCTAAGACAGATGCAGAGTATTGGGCTTCTAATCCCGCGGATGCTGAATTCATCTTTAAGACTGATGGTACAGGAACCACTTCGGGTGTTCTCTATGCCTATCTCAGCAATACTACCGATTATGATAAGGATAAGGCATGGATTCGTGTAGGCTCAACTGCCTCTAAGGCAGCATACGCCATCAATGCTAAGGTATCTATTGATATGAGTGCTTATACTTTCGGTGGTGAGAATGTGGATGATTTTATAGGTAACTCTGCTACAGCTACCGACAAGGTAACTGTTAGCGGTAAGTGTGGTCACAATACTTATACTACTGTATCTGGTACTGTGACAGATGAAATCAGTTTCACCTATTCACGTTCAGACCAGCCTGGATATCATTACAGAGTAACAGGATTTAAGTCTACGGGTTGGGCTGAGGATAACAAGTAATATACTTTTGCTATATATGAACTATTCCTAGATGATGTTTCTAATGATATTGTCTAGGTATAGTATTAAAGATATAAGGCAAAGTGATTTGCCTCGTTGTTGACTTAGTCAACACTTATATCTCTCTCGTCTTGGGGACTGGCAGTGGCCGGTCCCCTTTTTTTGTAAACATCAAAATATATACGTATTATGCCAAGAAACACGAAAACATCAGAGTCTTTATTCCAGTTTATGAACCTCCTTATCGCCCTGTTGCAGAAAAACGGGCAATACCGCACCTCGCTGCATTACAGAGCAACCCTCAACAGTTTTAAACGATACCGGGACAACAAGGACATCGCCCTGAGTGAGATAGATGCAGAAGTGATGCACTCGTATGAAGCATACCTCCATCATACGGCGAAGGTATGTAGAAACACAAGTTCCTTCTACCTCCGCATCCTGCGTGCTACCTACAACAAAGCCGTGGCAAAGGGACTGACGCCACAGCAGTATCCCTTCTCGGATACCTATACCGGTATTGCCCCAACCCGCAAGAGAGCCATACCCACAGAATCTGTCAGCCAGATCAAGCGTCTGGAGTCGGTCAAGGATCTCACTCCCAAAGAAGAGATGGCAAGAGATACCTTCCTGATGAGTTTCTATCTGCGTGGTATCTCATTCATCGACCTGGCTCACCTCCGCAAATCCGACCTCAAGGACGGTTATCTTCATTACACCCGAAGCAAGACCAGACAGCGCCTCAGCATCCGATGGGAGAAGGAGATGCAGGAGTTGTTGGAAAAGTATCAGGCGCAGACCGCCTCCTCACCATATCTCTTCCCCTTCCTTGTTGATGATGGGAATAAGAGTCAGGATAAAACTATTGACAAAAAGAAAGACACGGTACGCCTATATCGCAATGCCGAAGCCCGTATCTCCTACCACCTCAGGAAGTTAGGGACTAAGATAGGTATCAAGGGCAAACTCACCCTCTATGTCGCCCGCCATTCCTGGGCAACGGCAGCAAGAGACAACCATATCTCCATCTCCGTTATCAGCGAGGCTTTGGGACATCATTCCGTAACCACCACACAGATCTATCTCCGCTCCATCAAAAGCTCAGAAGTGGATGATGCCAACGCTAAAATTCTGGCAGTCCTATAGGCCGTAAAAATGAATAAAAAGAGGGTTTTTGCAAAATGAACCAAAATGAACCAATTTTTCTGAATCTTTACATAAGAGACACAGATACTCACTGCAAAAATACGAATATTGTTGCAAACTAGCAAATTATGTGTGTTAAAAAATTAATATCATTCTACGAAAATCAACATTTTTTTAGAATTCTTGTCATACGCAATTTCCTAAGTCGTTGATTGAAAGAAAGTTTTCGGTATTTCTGTGTCTCTTATGTAGAGATTCAGATGATCGACATCAAAAAACGAACTTGATTCGCATGATGAAAGAGACAAATATACAATCCCAAGTTACGTCCACTATTGCAGGGGACGACGGCGAAGCCGTGGCAAAAAGTGAAGAAAGCGCTAAGAAATTGACTCCCCAAATGCCTAATGAAGGGCTTGAAAAACCGGCTGATGCAGGATGGTATGTGGCTGTAGTAAGAGTGAATTGTGAAACGAGAATAGCTGATTCTATACGAATCAATCTTAATTATAATCATGTTTGGTTTGACTACTGGATTCCCAAGGTAAAAGTAGTTTATCTCGACAAGCGTTCCAATAAGCGAAGAGTGAAAGAAAAGCTGTTTCTTTCCACCTTCATCTTTTGCAATGTCTCTCAGAGACAACTTGATAAAATCCGATTCCGTTCGGATGTCTATAAGATGCTGACGATGCCTGGACAAAGGAAAATATACCAGATTCCCGACCAGGTTATTGCCAACTATCGATATTTTGTTGAGAATGATGAAGAGCCTGTCACTGCTGCCCCTGTTCCTTTAAAGAAAGGTGTCAAAGTGCGAGTGACAGCAGGTAGCATGAAAGGTGTGGAAGCATACGTACAGAGCTATAATGGCAAGAAAGCCGTCATCGGCAGCGAAATCAAGTACATCAGTGGTGCAACGCTTACGATAAGTAGGAATTTACTCGAAGTCGTTGAAGAAGATTGAGTGGTAGAATGATCTTGTTGCATTAAAAAAGAAAATGTAGATATATACCCATTAATATATTTAGAATAAAGATTAATTTATATTATTTTATGAGTGATAAATTAGATCAGAATGGTTCAGAAAAGAAGCCATTCTCAGGGATGCTGTATCAGCTCAAAGTATCCCTTTTTGCAAACAAACTGACGAATTGGTATTTTTCTAAGGCTACACTGCCATATTGGTGCATCATGGCACTCGATAGCATCGCTATCGTAGTGGCTGGAATGATTGCGACCTATATCGCAGAGGGTGGCGAGCTGATAGCTTCCCATTTCTGGAACTATCTCCTCATGTTCATTTGTTCCCTGCCGCTCTTCGTAGTCGGCATGCGAATCTTCCATACCTATTCCGGTATCATGCGCTACTCGTCATTCGTTGACCTGCTTCGCATTTCCGGAGCCCTCGTTGTCGGTTTCATTCTGAACAGCATTCTTCTCATGGTGGTGCCAGACAGTATCCGCTGTGAGCTTACCACGGAGGCTATTGTCGTCATGCTCTTCATCTCCATGATAGAGATGTGGACGATGCGAATCCTCGTGAAGTATATGTACGACTCCAGTTTTTCAGCTGAAACCAAGACTCCGGTTTTCATACTCGGAGTAAGAAAGGGTGGTATCTCCTTGGCAAAGTCTATGCGTAATGATCATCCATCGCAGTATGTAGTGAAAGGGTTTGCTACGTCAGAAACAGACATAAAAGGTCGATTCCTGTTGGGATGCGAAGTCTATTCATACGATGAAGCATTAATAGGTATCATGCATAAGCTGAATGTCAAGACCCTCTTCGTAAGCCCTCTGGTTACAGATAAGTTCCTGGAGAAGCAGGATATGATTGACAAGCTTACCGCAGAAGGCATCAAGATTATGATGATGCCGAAGGCACAGAGCTGGGACGGCAAGTCAAACCTCCGTCATCAGATGATGCACGAGGTAGATATCGAAGACCTTCTTCCACGAGACAAAATCGAAGTGGATATGAATGCGATCGGAAAGCTTCTCAGCGGTCGCACCATTCTGATTACGGGAGCAGCCGGCAGTATCGGTTCCGAGATGGTGAAGCAGATTGCCATCTATAAGCCACAGCGCCTGATTCTCGTTGATGAGGCTGAGACCCCAATGCACGATGTCCGCCTCTTCATGAACAAGAACTATGCCGATATTCCTTGCGAAACCATCGTAACCAGCATCACCAATGCCACCCGTATGGAGCGCATCTTCTCAGAGTATCATCCAGACTATGTATTCCATGCCGCAGCCTACAAGCATGTACCGATGATGGAGGACAACCCATCAGAGGCTGTGCAGAATAATATATATGGTACGCGCGTGATAGCCGATATGGCTGTGAAGTACGGCACCAAGAAGTTTGTGATGATTTCTACCGATAAGGCTGTGAATCCTACCAACGTGATGGGCTGCAGCAAGCGAATCTGTGAGATCTACTGCCAGGCATTGAACAAGGCGATTGTGGATGGCGAGGTAAAGGGTATTACCCAGTTTGTTACCACAAGATTCGGCAATGTCTTGGGAAGTAACGGTTCCGTTATCCCAATCTTCAAGAAGCAGATTGCGATGGGCGGTCCGATCACCGTCACCCATCCCGACATCATCCGTTTCTTCATGCTTATCCCTGAAGCCTGCAAGTTGGTATTGGAGGCTGGAACCATGGGTAAGGGAGGCGAGATCTTCGTCTTCGATATGGGCAAGCCAGTCCGCATCGCCGACCTGGCAAAGCGTATGATAGCCCTTTCGGGAGTAGATGGCATCGACATCAAGTACGTAGGACTCCGAGATGGTGAGAAACTCTTCGAGGAAGTTCTGAACGACAAGGAGGCGACCGTTCCAACCCATCATCCAAAGATTATGGTAGCCAAGGTTCGTGAGTATCCATACGAGTTGGCACGCAAGAACGAGGAAGACCTCTATCAGCTCTCCTTCACCTACGATGATATGGCAATAGTGAAGAAGATGAAGGAGATAGTGCCAGAGTACAAGAGTCAGCACTCGAAGTACAGCGAGCTTGATCACGATTAAACATTATACATTAACAATTATACATTAGAAAAGATGTTATTACTTATATTAATCCTTTTCGGAGTTCTCTCTGTCATAGCCCTCCTCATCATCCTTTGGGACTATTTCAAGCATGGAGGTGCTGCGGTATGGGACCCAGAACATCCAGGTAGAATCATTACCATGAAGGAAGCTAAGGCCAGAAGGAAGAAATAGTCTTCCTTCATTCCCCCTCGTAGCTATCTGCGTTCCCATTTGTTAAAATCTAGAAAACCTTTGTCTGTTTCAAATAGTTTTTAGGGAAATCTTTGGCGTTCTAGAATTAAAGTCGTATCTTTGCCCTTAGAATTTAAAAGATAACGATTATGACAACGAACATCAAATATCTCGACCCAAAGGCAGACTTGACATTCAAGAAGATATTTGCAGGTCATCCCGACTTGCTTATAAGTCTTCTTAATGCTTTGCTTCCTTTGAAGAGAAATCAGCAGATTAAGAGTATAGAGTACCTTCCTACCGAGTTGGTACCTGTAGATCCGCTCCATAAGGATACCATCGTAGATGTACGATGTAGGGATGTGGAGGGCCGACAATTTGTTGTCGAGATGCAGATGGCATGGACAGATGCATTCAAGCAGCGAGTGTTGTTCAATGCCTCAAAGGCATATGTGAGTCAGGCAGAAATGGGCTGTAAGTATGAAGATTTACAGCCTGTTTATTCGCTAAACTTAGTGAATGAAATCTTCGAGAAAGATATGAAGGAGTATAAGCATAACTATCACATAGTTCACGATAAGCGTACAAAAAAGGTGATAGAAGGTTTGTGCTTTACCTTTATCGAACTGCCGAAGTTTCATCCTCATACGATGAAAGAAAAACGTATGACAGTGCTTTGGCTTCGTTTCTTGACCGAGATAAATGACAAGACCCAGGAGGTTCCTGCCGAGCTTTTGGAAAGTCCAGAGATTAGCAAGGCATTGGAGGAAGTGAAAATTTCAGCCTTTACTGCAGAAGAACTCAGGGCTTATGACAAGTTCTGGGACAGAGTGAGTAGTGAGAAAACCCTGATGGAAGGTAGGTATGATGAAGGAAAGCAGGACAAGGCCTTAGAGATAGCCCAGAATCTGAAGTCAGCTGGTATGGATGTTGATACCATCTGCAAGATGACGGGACTAAGTAAAGAAGAGATCGAGGAATTGTAAAAATATGTTTGTGTTGAAACCAGAACATTATATTTGCACTCAAAAAAGGAGATACAATTATGAATACAATAGCAATTGATAGCAATATATATAAAGGAGCGGAAAGTTATGCTAAATTGCATAATAGAGATGCTTTGTCTTATGTGAAGACATTAAAGGTAAAAGGTGGCAAACCGATACCGGCAGATGAAAATAGCTTAGATGCATTGGTTGAAAAAAAATATTCATTATTGTAGCAAGTTATAGTAAGGCGGTCCCATCCCGCACAACCATTAGAGGTGGAGCTCCCTTTGTCTAAAGGGAGACGGAGGGATTCGAAAAACTCCTCATTCGAGTGGCGACACGTGCAGAGCGATACTGCAATGAGGAACAAATATAACTTTTTTCAAAAAACTGATAGGTGACACTACTTGTAATATAGTAGTGACGCTGTGTTGGTGATATATTTATGGCAAAGTTAATACCACTTGGCAATAACAATGGCAATGAAAATCGCCCATCCGACGAGGAACTTAACCAGATGTTCGGTGCTTTTATGGATGCTTTCTTCAACGATTCCGATTACTGGGATGACCTTTTTGAAGGTCCAACCCCCTTCGCTTATTCCGTTAGTCCATCGAATAAGAATAAGCGAAAGAAACCTCGCAAGAAATCGACAGACCGCCAAGTTCCCAACTATGCCTATAAGCCGAAGGGAGAAGATCCAGAAGGCTATTTTGTCAAGAAGATACACTCCGTCATCAGGTGGGGAGTGACAAGCACCAATGATGTCAACTATGACCTGCGAGTCTTTGAGGGATGGCTGGCTCAAGCACAAAAGTACGTGGCAAAGGAAGAATTCTACTATGCCGTATGTATCACTAGAGCCTTGTTGTCAGATGTCCTCACCTTCCATATGTTTTGGCATCATAAGTATCCTAAGCAGATGGCGAGGGTTCGCAAATTGGAGCGAGCTGTATCCGAAGTCTATTACCAGTGCTTGTCTTTTTCGAAAGACAAGGATTTCAATTGGATAGACCTTTGTCTCGGCCTTTTGCAAAAGGAAAAAGGGAGCTATCCCTTCAATTCCAAGGGCGAGGCGGGCTTCGATGTTGAGGACTATATCGAAAAAGTCATAGCCTTGTTGCCAGATGATAAGGCAAAGCAATACAGAGATGCCCATCCTACAGAAAAACAACTGTTGGAGAAACCTATTCCCATCTGCTTGCCCGACAAGATAGAGATGCCGCAGGGACTCGATGAGAAAGACAAAGCACCATACTTAACCGATTTTATCGATGAAGTTCCCAATGCTCAATATGCATCATTGATTGTGAGCCTTCTTGATATAGTGAAGACTCACGAGAAAAAGTTGAAGAGTTTTGGAATAGTCAAAGCCGAAAAGTTGAGGAAGATGAAAGCCGAGTATGAGAATTTTGTCTTGGCTTATCATCGTGGTGGAATTGATGAATTCCGAAAATATTCCAACTATGCTCTGACACGTCCCTTCTGGAATCTCGTTTACAACTATCATTTTCCTACCACCAATACTGCATCCAAGAATAAGTTTCTTCAACAAGCCGTAGAGCCATACTTGGATTTGGTTTGGCGCCAATGGGACAGTCCGAAGTTGCAATCAAAGTTCGATGAAGTTAAGGAAAAGGCAGCCAAGGCACAAGCCTTGAAGCAAGAACGGGAAGAGTCGCTTGCCGCTATGCCGTCTTATTTGGAAGGACTAGCCTCCGACCAATATCTTGCCTTCCACGAGCAAGCCTTGCGGATATTGAATCGAAACAAGAAGAAGCTCTCAGAAAGTAGCGGCATCCTGAAGGTTGACATAGAACACAGGTATCAGCCCTTGCTCAAGCTTTTGAAGGGAACGCGAGGTATTGAAGACAGCTTAGATGCTGAGATTCGTCAAGGCATCGATTCAATCTTCCTCTCCATCTATCAAGTTCTTTGGGATTATATGCTCTATCCCTACGACTTGGATTATATAATAGAGAACAAGAAAGTGGTGAAGAAGGTGCTGGATGAGATTTGGAAGCTGAAACAATGATATACGTTGATTTTAGAAAATAACACAGTTATGGCAGATAAAGAAGTTTTAGAGCGAATCCTCTCGATGCTCCCGGAAGAGTTTCAAGACATTTACGATGATACGATACCAGAGGCAAAGGAGATACGCAAGAAGATGGGAAAGAAAGTTTCTTCCGTAAAGTCTTATTCCTGCGCTATGCCAATGTTTGAAGACATTCGTAAGCTCAATTACAAAGGACAAGCCTAGGTCTGCAAGGCCTTTCACCAATACTTGACGAAGCATCCTAATATGGTATCCTTCTTTCTCGACCGTTTCGAGGAAACCTATTCCCGAATCGATATGAAAGACCTTGAAGAATCCATTGAATGGATAGGCTATGCCGTTAATGATATGGACAACATCATTTCTGAGATTGATTATAACGACCCCATGATTTTCTTTGATATAGAGAAGGTGATGGGAAAGGTAATCAGTAAAGAGTAATTCTCTAAAATAAGAATAGCACCTGTTCTATAATGGAACATATGGGTACTGATTTCAAACAATGCAATTATACAAAACAAATTGATTGTACACAAATAAAAATATAGATATGGCAAGAAATGTATATAGTGATGACTATCAATACTATTATGGTAAATGCTGTGTGTTCATTAGTCATCAGCAGAACGATAAACCTGCTGCCAAAATGATTGCTAATTATTTATTATCTTGCGGTATTGATGTCTACTTTGATGAGTATGATTCAAGTATCAATCGTAGAAATCCGCAAAGTGTAGTCAATGCAATTAAAGCAGGATTACAAAAGAGCACACATTTGATGTGCTTGTTGAGTGAAAATGCCATGAAATCCAAGTGGATTCCATGGGAAGTAGGTTACGGTTATGAACATAATGTTTTTTGCGTAAAGCTCAAAGAAGTTGCTTTTTTGTCACTTCCCGAGTATTTGCAGGTAGTGCCTGTTTATAGTGGATATGAAGCGTTAGATGTGGCAATAAGAAATATGCGTTCAAAGCATCATATATATGATGGTCAATTAAGAACATTCTCAAATTATAACCATCCACTATCTTCAATCATGTATGACAATACAAACATAAGATAAGACTATGAACTTCAAAACACCTTTAGCTGTAGTAGTTGCTTATGACAAGCAATTTGCTGGTGGTCTTTCTGTTTACGAAGATATATATCATTCGTTGTGTAGAAATGCCAATGAACCATTGGTAGATGGACTCGACATTCCTGTTTATTTTCAGACGAATCAAGAAAATGGAGGATTCATTGATGTTAGAAAAGGTATCAATGCTGACAAAATTGTAGTGCTGTTATTGATAGACCTTTGTATGTTTAATGGTTTCGACTGGACTTACTATATAGATGAACTTGTAAAAGAAGATGAAGCGGGTACTGTAAAGGTCTTGCCTGTAGCCTTGTGCCAATATGCATTTCAAATCCATCCAAAATTAGGGGAACAACAGTATATTCGTCTACAAAACTACGATATTCGAGATTGTTGGCAAGAATTCTTGATAAGATTCTATGATGATTTGATACGAACCTTGCGAGCATCAAATGAAAAGTTGCAGATATTCATTAGCCATACCAAGAAAGATAATGACCATTTAGGTGTCGAGAAGGCAAGTGAGTTGAAGGCTCATTTGCGAGCTGATACGAAATTGAACTCTTTCTACGATGCCAATGATATTCTTGATGGATATAGTTTTGGCGATCAAATTAAGGAGAATGTTAAGAAATCCCTTTTGATTATACTTGAGACAGAAACTTATTCAGATAGAGAGTGGTGTCGGATAGAAGCAATTGTTGGTAAGGAAAATCATGTACCAACTGTTGTCGTTAGCTTGTTTAATGGTAAGATAACACGCACTTTTCCTTATTTAGGTAACACGCCAAAGATTCGATTTGATGGAAAATGGGATGAAGTGATTTGTTTGCTACTTCGCACAGCATTGGACAAATATTATGAAGAAAAGTATTTGGAGAAATTTAAGCAAGCGGATGGCAAGGTTATACCGATGATGCCCGAGTTCATCAATATAGGTAATATTGATGGAGTAAAACAAATCTTGTATCCTGAGCCACCTTTGGGCAATGAGGAGTTGGATGTCGTAAAACGACAATTTCCTAATATTACTTTTATTACGCCAAGCCAACTCTTTGCTAATTCTCGTTTCTTGGATGGTAAGAATATAGCAATCTCCATATCAGAATCTCCCGATTCTTCCACTAAAGGGATGGGAAAGGCGATGTTTGAGGATTTGTCTGTAGAACTTGCAAGGCATCTTCTCATTTCTGGCGCTCATCTTGTTTATGGAGGTGACTTAAGACCTGGAGGCTTCACAGAGTTATTTAAAGATTTAGCTTATCAGTATGGAATTTATGAGAAAGATAAGTCTTTCAAGAATTATTTCACCAACTATTTGGCATGGCCGATATATATAGGTATGACTCCAGCGTCACAAGCAGAATATAAGGCTTGCCGTGTAAATTGTAAGAAAGCAGAGATTCCTGATACAATTCCTGTTGCTTTGCGTGACTTAATGGTTCCTCCAACAACCGTTGAGAATTTGTATTATTGGGCGGAATCACTAAAAGCAATGCGCCAAGAGATGGAGAGCCATATAGATGCTCGAATAATCTTGGGTGGAAGAATAACGGGATTCAAGGGGTATATGCCTGGTCTTTATGAAGAAGCTACCAATGCAGCGAAAGCCAATCATCCGCTATTCCTTTTGGGTGGCTTTGGTGGTGCTTCGGCTCGCTTAATTCAATTGGTAAAAGGAGAAACGTCTTCTGACAAGCTATTTGAGGAGTGTTGTTCCAATCATTCATACCTAGACTTTGTTTCCTACTTGGATAAAGAAAAAGAAGAAACGAACTTTAAAGCTCTTGATGTATTTTCCAACAACATGGATGTTTTGAAGAATGGACTTTCAAAGGAAGAAAACGAACATCTATTTGTGACAACCAATGTTACAGAGATAATAGCTTTGGTTTTGAAAGGATTGCATACTCTTGGTCGTTGAATCCTATAAAATAACATTGCTTATGAAGAATGTTTTTATTTGTCATCATAGTGCTGATGTCCCCAAGTTGAGAGATTTGTTGGATAATTTAAATTCAAAAGGATATCAAGTTAGGAGCAGCTCTCTTCAAGAGGATAAGGACAATAAAGTCGTGCATAAAGGGAAACATGTAGCTGATGCTACGGTTGCTCGTTATATACGAAGAGCCATCAAGTGGGCAGGAACATTTATCGTGTTGATCGGTGAGCATACTCATGAGCGAGCTTGGGTAAACTATGAGATTAGAAATGCTCATTTGCAAGGAAAGAAAATTATTGGTGTCTTCAAGCATGGTTGTGCACAGAATGCAGAATTACCGGAAGCTTATAAGCGATATGGAACCTCACCGATTGGTTGGAAATCCATAGACAAACTTGCTGGTATAATAGAAGGAAAGGTAGAACCAGCTGAACTTCCAGATAGTACACCTTCCTTAGATAGAATTTATCCAATGATTTATATAAAATGCAGATAATTATGAAATGTTGGAGATATAAACTTGATCATGATTATGGATTTGCGCCAAACCCTTTCTGGGGAATAATGAGTTTGGCAACATGTAAGGATCAAATACGCAAAAGCCCAAATTTAGAAATAGGAGATTGGATAGTCGGATTAGGTAGCAAAAGTATGAAAAATTTAGGGCATATAATATATGCAATGAAAGTTGAAAAGATAATTACTTTTGACGAGTATTGGAGTAATCCAAAATTTGAGTGCAAGCGTCCTGTAATAAAAGGCATGCTATGTCAAATGTATGGAGATAATGTTTATCATACCGTAAATGGTAAAATGGTACAAGAGCATTGTGCTCATAGTTTGGCTTCTGGAGAAGTTAATGAGGAACATTATAAAAGAGATGTGCGAGGGGAAAATGTTATTTTATCAAAACATTTTTATTATTTTGGCGATCATAATTTTAAACTTCCGGAACGTTTTGAGTATATATCAAATATTCAAAAACGTGGAAATAGACAGTATTCTGATTTGAATGAAGAACAAATTCATGATTTTGTTTCTTGGCTTGAATCAAACTATACAGTAGGTATTCATGGAGACCCATGTAATTGGAAAGAATTTAAACTTCCCAAGTTAGACATTTACGATGATGGAATCGAATAAGCCAATCATTCCCAACGACGATGTCTTTCGCTATTACTTCTATTTCATTCAGGAACGGATGAATATGTTCTGGCGTAGATGCGAGGGAAGGAGGGTTTTGACAAAAGACCCAATACTTCGGGAATACAAGTTTACCAATGTATATCGGGTTTGTGATAGGGTGAGTCAATATCTTCTTCACCATGTCATATATAATAAGGTCGAAAAATATACTCCGAAAGATATGCTTCTTCGCATACTGGTCTTCAAGATCTTCAACAAGATTGAGACCTGGGAGTATCTTGAACAAACTTTTGGTGAGATAACCATCCAACACTTTGATGTCAAGAAGATAAGTGCTTTGTTGAGTGAAAGGCAGAGATATGCACCGATATTCAATAATGCCTATATGATGACAGGCTCCCATAAGCGTTATGACTATCTGCCAACGAAGCATGAAAAATGGCTGACGATGGTGAAGGAAGAGGTTATCGGAGAAGGTATCATAGATAAAGTATTGAAAGCACATTCTCTGGAAGAGATTTATCTGTTGCTAAGGGGATGTTCTTTCTTGGGAGGCTTCCTAGCTTATCAATATACGATAGACTTCAACTATTCTCCATATATCAATTTTGATGAAAATACTTTTGTTGTAGCAGGAATTGGAGCCATACGTGGTATCGACAAATGCTTTATCTCCCATGGGCATAGTTACGAAGATGCCATTAGATATACAAAAGAGCATTTCACGGAATTGCAAAAGAAATATGGTTATATAGAGTTCAGACCCTTGAAAGGTCATGAACCGACACTGTTGGATTTGCAAAATTGCTTTTGTGAAACTGATAAGTATTTAAGGGCTAAGATGCCCAGCCTCTTAGTAGGCAATAAGAGAATTAAGCAGAAATATAAATCGCAAGGCGATTCTATATATCCTCAAATCCGCAACCTATAGGGTTTAGTGGGATTTTGCTTGCAAAGCGACAA